>Ga0209417_1000445_pt1 | contig 98867 bp, 95 predicted proteins | sample RifGroF2_FD_184002 | JGI IMG/M metagenome (GOLD analysis project Ga0209417, IMG submission 184002) | Groundwater microbial communities from Rifle, Colorado, USA - Groundwater F2 (SPAdes) (version 2) | ecosystem: Environmental > Aquatic > Deep subsurface > Groundwater | place: Rifle, Colorado... | reverse complement strand
CGAAAGTTGCTGCATATTGTTTACGGTGTGCTGAAGTCCGGTATGCCTTTCGATCCCGCTTGGGCTGTGAATCATGCTTGACAGTCAAGACGGTATCTTAGCTACACGTTAGAGTACATTAAAAATTTTACTTGGAGAACTTATGGAAATTACAAAACGCCCTATTGGTATTTGGTTGATTAGTGCTTATGTCGCATTAGGCACATTCGGTTATGTCGCTGGCTTGGTAATGTTAATGTCAAATCAGATGCCTGAACAATCTCAATCAATGGCTCAAAACACATCAATGTTTAGTCACATAATAGGAGCTATATTCACACTCGTTTTAGCATCGGCAGGTGTCGCATTATTTTTGTTTAAACGAAAAGCATTGCCACTTTTCGTTACTTCTCTTGTCATCGGCTTGCTTTCATCCGCTTATAACCTAATGAGCAACCCAGCTATTCTTGAATTCATGAAACAAACATCGTATGTATCACTAGTGCTTAATCCCATCATAAAAATTGTAATCATAATTTACTGTATTAAACTCATCAAAAAAAATGTCCTCGTTTAGCTCAAACTCTACGCTCAAGTTCGCTCCCTTTGGTCGCTGGGACGCGCCTTCGGCGCGCCCCTAAGCTGCACGTTGGGCAATCAAAAGGGTCGCATTTGCTTTTCACAAAGCCAGCGGTCAATTGCTCGATGTAGTTTCCAAGTACAAATCGCAAGGCGATAAAAAAGCGACCCGAAGGTCGCTTTTTTATTTGCTGCCTGAGTACGATGTTTACTTCACGATCGCGTTCAGTTCGCCCTTGATGTAGCGCATCGCCATGGCGTCCAGCGCGATCGGCTTGATCTTGCCGGCTTGGCCTGCGGAACCGAAGGCTTCGTAACGTGCCTTGCAGATCGCCTTCATGGCCTTGGTGGTTTCGGCCAGGAACTTGCGCGGATCGAAGTCCTTGGGGTTCTGCACCAGGTAGCGACGGGTCGCGCCGGTGGACGCCATGCGCAGGTCGGTGTCGATGTTCACTTTGCGCACGCCGTGCTTGATGCCTTCAACGATCTCTTCGACCGGCACGCCGTAAGTCTGGGGCATCGCGCCGCCGAACTCGTTGATGATCTTCAGCCACTCTTGCGGCACGGAAGAAGAACCGTGCATCACCAAGTGGGTGTTGGGGATGCGCGCATGGATCTCTTTGATGCGGCTGATCGCCAGAGTGTCGCCTGTGGGCGGCTTGGTGAACTTGTAGGCGCCGTGCGAGGTGCCGATGGCGATGGCCAGTGCATCCACTTGTGTTGCCTTGACGAATTCGGCAGCTTCGTTCGGATCAGTCAGCAGTTGGTCGTGGCTCAACACGCCTTCAGCGCCGTGCCCGTCTTCCTTCTCGCCGTGGCCGGATTCGAGAGAACCCAGGCAGCCCAGTTCGCCTTCGACGGAAACGCCGACTGCATGCGACATCTCGACGACGCTGCGGGTGACGTTGACGTTGTATTCGAACGAGGACGGTGTCTTGCCGTCGGTCATCAGGGAGCCGTCCATCATCACGCTGGAGAAGCCGGACTTGATGGCGTTGATACACACAGCCGGAGATGCGCCGTGGTCCTGGTGCATAACGACGGGGATGTGCGGATACATCTCGACGGCCGCTTCGATGAGGTGACGCAGGAACGGTTCGCCCGCGTATTTACGCGCACCGGCGGAGCCTTGCATGATCACGGGGCTGTTGGTTTCGTCAGCCGCTTCCATGATCGCCTTCACCTGTTCCAGGTTGTTGACGTTGAATGCGGGCAAGCCATAGCTGTGCTCGGCGGCGTGATCGAGTAGTTGACGCAGGGATACGAGTGCCATTTATTCCTCCTGAAATTGAATTTACAGATACGTTTACAGTTATTGCCTAACCTTTGCGGTAGTCGCCCACGCGCACGATCTTCAAGGTATTGGTGTGTCCGGCAGTGCCGATAGATTCGCCCACGGTCATCACGATCAAATCACCGTCCTGCACCAACCCGAGTCTGTGCAACTCGTCCTCGGCCTCATGCAGCGTGACCGAGTGGTCTTTCGATTCGATCTTGAAGGAGATGGGGTGCACACCGCTGAACAGTGTAACTTTATTCAGGGTGTCTTCCATCGGAGTCATCGCATAGATCGGCGTGTTGCCGTTGATGCGCGACATCCACAACGCGGTCGAACCGGACTGGGTCAATGCGACGATGGCTTTCACCTTGAAGTGCGAGGCGGCAAATAGCGCCGACATCGCGATCGACTGGTCGATGCGCGTGAACTTGCTGTGATCCAGACGTCGATCCGAAGCGCTTTCCTCGGTCTCGGTCTCGGCATTGAGACAGATACGCGCCATCGCCTCGATCGTCTCGACGGGATAGTCGCCCACGGCGGTCTCGGCGGACAACATCACCGCATCGGTACCGTCCAACACGGCGTTGGCCACATCGGAAACTTCGGCTCTGGTTGGAATAGGTGCTGTGATCATCGACTCCATCATCTGGGTCGCGGTGATGGCCAGCTTGTTCTTCGCGCGTGCCATCTTGATCATCTTCTTCTGCAGGCCGGGTACGGCCGCATCGCCGACTTCAACCGACAGGTCGCCGCGCGCGACCATGATGGCATCGGACGCGTCGATGATCTCGCCCAGTACCGGGATGGCTTCGGCGCGCTCGATCTTGGCGACCAGCAGGCTCTTGCCTCCGGCCGCTTCCATCAGTTCGCGCGCCAGCTTCATGTCATCGGCCGAACGCGGAAAGGAAACCGCCAGGAAGTCCGCCTTGATCAGTGCGGCCGTCTTGATGTCTTCCTTGTCCTTGTCGGTCAGTGCGGGTGCGGTGAGTCCGCCGCCCTTGCGGTTGATACCCTTGTTGTTGGACAGCACGCCGCCGCGAACGACGACGCAATGCACTTCGGGTCCCTTGACGCCGGTGACGTGGAATTCGAGCATGCCGTCGTTGAGCAACAGCACGGTGCCGACATCCACGTCATTGGGCAGTTCCTTGTAGTCCAGCCCGACACGCTCCTGGTTGCCCAGGCCGTCCAGTGATGCATCCAGAATGAACGCGTCACCCTTGTTCAGGGTGATCTTGTCGTTCTCAAATTTGCGCACGCGGATCTTCGGTCCCTGCAGGTCTGCCAGGATACCGACGGTGCGGCCAGCCGCCTTGGCTGCCGCACGCACCTTTTCGGCGCGACCCATGTGGTCCTGGGCCGTGCCATGCGAAAAGTTCATCCGTACTACGTCCACTCCCGCGCGGATCATTTGTTCCAGTACCTTTTGGTCGCTGGAAGCGGGCCCCAGTGTTGCTAATATTTTTGTTCTGCGGAGCATGTGATTCCTAGTTGATTATTGTTTGGCACGCTGCTCCAGGATCTCCACCGCCGGCAATACCTTGCCTTCGAGGAATTCCAGGAACGCACCGCCGGCGGTGGAGATGTAGGACACCTTGTCGTAGATGTCGTACTTCTGGATCGCCGCGATGGTGTCGCCGCCGCCAGCCAGGGTGAACGCCTTGGTTTCGGCGATTGCCTTGGCGATGGTCTTGGTACCTTCGCCGAACTGGTCGAACTCGAACACACCGACCGGACCGTTCCAAACCACGGTACCTGCCTTCATGATGATGTCGGCCAACTCTTGCGCGGACTTTGGACCGATGTCGAAGATCATGTCGTCGTCAGCCACGTCGCCCGCATTTTTCAGCACGGCCGGCTCGTTGGCGTCGAACTTCTTGCCGCAGACCACATCCACCGCGATGGGGATGTTAGCGCCGCGTTGTTTCATTTTTTCGATCAGTGCCTGTGCGGTCGGAACCAGGTCATCTTCGCACAGCGACTTGCCGACGTTGTTGCCCATGGCCTTGAGGAATGTGTTGGCGATACCGCCGCCCACCACCAGCTGCTCGCACTTCTCGGACAGCGATTCCAGCACGGTCAGCTTGGTGGAGACCTTGGAGCCGCCGACGATGGCGACCATCGGACGTGCCGGATGCAGCAAAGCCTTGGTCAGCGCTTCCAGTTCTCCCATCAGCAAAATGCCTGCGGCAGCCACGGGCGCGAACTTCGCCACGCCGTGGGTCGAAGCTTCGGCGCGGTGCGCGGTGCCGAAGGCGTCCATCACGAACACGTCGCACAGGGCGGCGTATTTCTTTGACAGCTCGTCATTGCTCTTCTTCTCGCCCTTGTTGAAGCGGCAGTTCTCCAGCAGCACCAGTTCGCCTTCAGCAACGCTGAAGCCGCCGTCGATCCAGTCGCGGATCAGGCGCACGGGCTTGCCCAGCTTGTTGGCGATGACATCGGCAACCGGCTTGAGCGAGTTCTCTTCGGAGTACACACCTTCTTCGGGACGGCCGAGGTGGGAGGTCACCATCACTTTGGCACCCGCTTGCAGTGCGGCATTGATGGTGGCCATGGATGCGGTGATGCGCGCATCGGAAGTGACCTTGCCGTCTTTGACGGGCACATTGAGATCGGAGCGGATCAGGACGCGCTTGCCCTTGAGATCCAGGTCGGTCATTTTGATAACGGACATGATTTTTCCTTCTTGCAGACTTTGAATGGAGAAAGGGCTGGCTCACGCCAGCCCTTGATCGGACAGATTACTTGGCGACGTGCTGGACGAAGCGCAGCATGTTGCAGGTGTAACCGTATTCGTTGTCGTACCAGGCGACGATCTTGACGAAGGTGCTGTCCAGCGCAATACCGGCATCAGCGTCGAAAATCGACGAGAAGCTGCAACCGCGGAAGTCGGTGGCAACCACCTTCTCGTCGGTGTAACCCAGCGTCTTGCTCATGTCCCCGCTCTGCGATGCCTTCTTCATGGCGGCGCAGATGTCTTCGTACTTGGCTTCTTTGTTCAGCTCGACAGTCAAGTCGACCACGGACACGTCGGAAGTCGGTACGCGGAAGGCCATACCGGTCAGCTTGCCGTTCAGTTCCGGCAACACCTTGCCTACCGCCTTGGCTGCGCCAGTGGAGGAGGGGATGATGTTTTCCAAAATGCCGCGGCCACCGCGCCAGTCTTTCTTGGACGGACCGTCTACTGTCTTCTGTGTCGCTGTGGCAGCGTGCACAGTCGTCATCAGACCGCGCTTGATGCCCCAGTTGTCGTTCAATACCTTGGCAACCGGTGCCAGGCAGTTGGTAGTGCAGGAAGCGGCGGAGACGATGGTCTCACCCTTGTATGTATTGTGGTTCACGCCGTACACGAACATCGGTGTCTTGTCCTTGGATGGTGCAGACATCACGACCTTCTTTGCGCCGGCCTTGATGTGGGCCTGGCAGGTTTCGTCGTCGAGGAAGAAACCGGTGCACTCCAGCACGATGTCTGCGCCGACTTCGCTCCACTTCAGGTTGACCGGGTCTTTCTCGGCGGTCAGGCGGATCTTCTTGCCGTTGACCACGAGGTTGTTACCGTCGACCTTGATGTCGCCCTTGAAATTGCCGTGCACGGAGTCGTACTTCAGCATGTAGGCCAGATAGTCAGGCTCGAGCAGGTCGTTGATTGCGACCACTTCGAGATCCGGAAAGTCCTTGGAGATAGCGCGGAACGCCATACGACCGATACGACCAAAACCGTTGATACCAACTTTGATTGCCATGTTTTCTTCTCCCGATTAGCTAATTAAAAATTCTTGTCGATTTACAGCACGCCTTTGACCGTCTTGACGACGTTCTCGACGGTGAAACCGAAGTGCTTGAACAGTTCAGGTGCCGGAGCGGATTCGCCGAAGCAATCCATGCCGATGACCGCGCCTTCGAGGCCGACATACTTGTACCAGAGACCGGTTACACCGGCTTCAACGGCAACGCGCTTCACGCCCTTGAGCAACACGCTGTCCTTGTAGGCTTGATCCTGACGGTCGAACACGTTGGTCGACGGCATCGACACCACGCGCACGTTGACGCCTTCGGCAGCCAGCGCAGCTTGTGCCTTGATGGCCAGGTCGACTTCGGAACCGGTGGCGATGATGATTGCTTGCGGCTTGCCGCCTGCAGCTTCGGACAGGATGTAGCCACCCTTGCGGATGTTCTCGATCTGCTTCGCATCGCGCTTCTGGAATTGCAGATTCTGACGGCTGAAGATCAAGGAAGACGGGCCGGTCTTGCGCTCGACCGCGCACACCCAGGAAACCATCGACTCGACGGTGTCGCAAGGACGCCATGTGTCCATGTTGGGGATGTAACGCAGGGTCGTGGTTTGCTCGACGGGCTGGTGAGTCGGGCCGTCTTCGCCCAGACCGATGGAGTCGTGGGTGAACACATAGATCACGCGCTGCTTCATCAATGCCGACATGCGCAATGCGTTGCGGGCATATTCGGAGAACATCAGGAAGGTGCCGCCGAACGGCAACAGGCCGCCGTGCAGTGCCATGCCGTTCATGATGTGCGACATGCCGAACTCGCGCACGCCGTAGCTGATGTAGTTGCCGGGCTTCTTGCCGGAGACGTGGTGCGCGCCTGTCCAGTTGGTCAGGTTGGAACCGGTCAGGTCGGCGGAACCGCCGAGGAATTCGGGCAGGGCCGGAACCAGTGCATTAATCGAGTTCTGCGAGGCTTTACGAGTAGCGATAGTCTCGGCTTTCTCGTTCACTGCAGCGATGGCCTTGGCAGCATGGTCAGCCCAGTTGGCCGGCAGGTCGCCATTGGTACGGCGTTCGAATTCGGCGGCTTCTTTCGGGAATGCCTTCTTGTATTCGGCGAACTTGTTGTTCCACAGCTTTTCCAGACCGGCGCCCTTGGTGCGTGCATCCCATGCGTCATAGACATGCTTGGGGATCTCGAACGGGGGATATTTCCAGCCAATGTGCTCACGGGTCGCTTGTACTTCGGCATCGCCCAGTGCAGCGCCGTGCACGTCGTGCGTGCCTGCCTTGTTCGGAGAACCGACGCCGATGATGGTCTTGCAGCAGATCAGCGTGGGCTTGTCGGTAACGGCCTTGGCTGCGACGATAGCGGCATTCAGTTCTTCCGGATCGTGACCCTGTACATTGGCGATGACATGCCAGCCGTAGGCTTCGAAGCGCTTGGCGGTGTCATCGGTATACCAGCCGTCGATGTGACCGTCGATGGAGATATTGTTGTCATCCCAGAAGGCGGTCAGTTTGCCCAGGCCCCATGTGCCGGCCAGTGCGCAAGCTTCGTGCGAGATACCTTCCATCATGCAGCCGTCGCCCATGAACACATATGTGCGGTGATCGACGATCTCATGACCGGGTTTGTTGAATTCGTTGGCCAGCAACTTTTCTGCCATCGCCATACCCACGGCGTTGGTGATGCCCTGACCCAGCGGGCCGGTGGTGGTTTCGACGCCGACGGTGTAGCCGTATTCGGGGTGACCCGGTGTCTTGGAATGCATCTGGCGGAAGCGCTTCAGCTCTTCGATCGGCAGGTCGTAGCCGGACAGGTGCAGCAGTGCGTAGACCAGCATGGAGCCGTGGCCGTTGGATTGCACGAAACGGTCGCGGTCGGGCCATTTCGGATTGGCAGGATTGTGGCGCAGGTGGTGGTTCCACAGTACGTCGGCGATCTCGGCCATGCCCATCGGCGCGCCGGGGTGGCCGGAATTGGCCTTTTGCACTGCATCCACCGCCAGCATGCGGATTGCACCGGTGATGTCATTGAATTTTGGTGGAGTTACATTACGTGCTGCTGCCATTTTCCTGCCTCCTAAATAAGCTTCTCTTGCGGATTAATAATCAGTATTAAATTCTGTGAAAGGCGTGGATTATGCCTGAACGACGCCCCTCCGGGCAACTTCGGCAAGTAACCCTGAATGGTTATAGACAACCTTATTGCTGTTCGCCCGAGTTTTTTTTGAGGGGTTTTATCCCCAGTTGTTTTAGTTTTCGGTACAGATGCGTGCGTTCTATGCCCGCCTTTTCGGCGATGCGCGAGATATTCCCGTTCTCTTTTTGCATCTGATAGTTGAAATACAGACTATCGAATTGCTCGCGCGCTTCCCGGAGCGGCAAATCTAACTGCAATGAAACTTGGGCGCAACCCTCCTCGCTGTCGGGTTTGGCAGCTGCCTCTTTCAATTCTGGTATCACCGGGGCGATGCCGCGCTGGATCGCCTTGGCAACGGTGGACAGTAGTTTTTGCAGGGCAATGGGCTTTTCCAGGAAATCCGTGGCGCCGATGCGCATGGCTTCCATAGCGGTCTCTATCGTTCCGTGTCCCGACATCATGATCACCGGCATGCTCAACTTGTCCTGCGCGACCCATTCTTTAAGCAGGCTCAACCCGTCGGTATCCGGCATCCAGATATCGAGCAGCACCAGATCAAGGTGCTGGCGGTCGCGGATGTTGCGCGCCTGCCCCGCGTTTTCCGCCAGATGGATGCGGTAGCCCTCATCGAACAGGATTTCAGATAAAAGCTCGCGTATGCCCACTTCATCGTCCACAACCAATATTTCTTTTGTCATTGCTATACCTCTGCTTCGGTTTCAGCCAGAGGCAGGATCACGCTCACGCATGTTCCGCCCGCGGGCTGTCTTTCTAAAGTGATCTGCCCGCCGTGTTCTTCCACGATCTTCTTCACGATCGCCAACCCCAAACCGGTTCCCTTCTGCTTGGTGGTCATATACGGTTCGAACAGGCGCGCGAGCAGACTCTCCGGGATGCCGCTGCCGTTGTCGCGCACCATCAGTTTCAGAGCGCCTTCATCCGTATCTTGCGTTTCGAGGATGATCAACGGGTGTTTGGTCTGCTGCAAAGCGTCATGCGCGTTCTGCAGCAGGTTATGAATCACCTGGCGCATACGTGTCGCGTCGCCGTTCACCCAGGTGTGCCGCGCCGCCAGCTTCAGCGAGATCGGGCTGCTGTTGGCCTCGTACAGCCCCATCACCTCGTTCAGCAACTGGTGCATATCGAGTCTGACCATGCGTGTGGCCGGGGCGCGCGCATAGTTGGCAAATTCCAGGACCATGTTCTTCATCGCCGCGACCTGGCTGACGATGGTCTGCGTCGCGCGCTGCAACAGCTGCGCATCCTGATCGTCCAGTTTGCTGAGCAGTTTGTGCTGCAGCCGCTCCGCTGAAAGCTGGATAGGAGTGAGCGGGTTCTTGATCTCGTGCGCCAGCCGCCGCGCGACTTCGCCCCAGGCCGCCTGGCGTTCCGCCTGCAGCAGATGGGTGATGTCGTCGAACACCACCACGTAACTGCTGTCCTCTTCGCGGGTGGACAGGCGTGTCCCGCGCAGCAGCAGGATCTGGTCGCCGTTCTTGCTCATGCGCTCGATTTGCTGGCGCCATTCGTATTGCGACACTTCGTTGAACCCGCGCAGCACCGCCTCGACGAACGAGCGCAACAGGACGTGCTGGGCCGCGATCTCTTCCAATGTCTTGCCTTCCATCTCTTCCAGCGATAATCCGAGGATCTGGTTCGCGCTGGGGTTGGAGGAATGCAGGCGGTGCTTTTCATCGACCACCAGTACGCCCGATGACAAGTGCGACAACACGCTTTCCAAATAGGCCTTGGCATTCTCCACCTGCAACTGTTGCTGCTCTCCCTTTCGTTTCGCGTCGGCCAGATAGGCGTTCATCTGGTTGAACAGCCCGGTCAATGCACCCAGCTCGTCGCGGCTCTGCACCGGATAGCTGCCGCTGAAATCGCCTTTCGCCACGGCCAGCGTACCTGCCGCCAGAGCCGCCAGCGGCGCACTGAGTTGTTCGCTCAGATAGAACGCGGCCGAGCTGACGCTCAACAGCACGATCAGCAGCGACAAGGTGAGCGTGATGCCATACAGGCGCTTTAAACCAAGGCGGGAGAGGGACAACTCCTGATAGTCGCGATAGACCGCCTGCACGGTCTCCGCATCCGCCGCGATCTGCGCGGGGACCTGCTGCACGAATTGCAGCGTCCGCCGTTCGTCTTTCCAGCGCGCGGACTTCACCGGGATCAGCACGCGCAAGGCCAACTGGTCTTCGGGCAATACCTCCACCATGCTGTACCCGTTCTTCTCCCAGGCTTGTCGCATGACCTCGGCCGTCGGCGCCATCTGCGGCTGTCTTTTCCCGTCGCTTCCGGTGAAAGTCAGCAACTTGCCCTGTCCGTCGAACAACGCAGCTTCCTGGGCGCCGCCTTCTTCAACCAGACGTTTCACGGTCTTGCCATGCTGGCGCGGTTCCTGTTCTGCCAGGATCATCGCAACCAGATGGCCCTTCTTGCCCAGCTCGGCCAGCCCGTTCTCCAGTGTACTGCGACCCAGATTCAGACCGCCTTCCAGCGCTTTTTCCACGCGCACGTCGAACCAGGACTCGATACTCTTGCTCAGGAACTGCACCGACACCGCGTAGACCAGCAATCCGGGCATGATCGCGATCACCGAAAAAATCAGTACCAGCCGCAGCGTCAGTTTCGCGCCGTACACCTTTTGCTTGAGTTTGTTGCGCAGCTGCATGACCTGCGAACCGACCAGTCCGGCCAGACCCACCGCCAGCACGCCTGTCATGATCAGCAACACATAATAGTTGTGTGAGAACAGGTCGGTGTTCGCACTGGCGCTGGACAACAGATACAGCAAGGCCGCGCCGATGATGCCGCTGAAGATGACCAGGTATTTCATTGCTCTGCTCCGGCAGAGGGAGGCAGCACTTCCCAGCGATAGGGCTTGGATTCGAGATTCCAGTCCTCATTGGTCAGCGCGTTCACCTGTAATGGCTTCGGCAGTTGGGTCACGTCCAGCCGCATCTGCGCCATGGCCGAACAACAGTCACTGCCTTTTTTCATCAGGCGCGTGAAAAAGCCGCCGCCTTGCCTGTCCAGCATGGATAGCGGTACCGGCGGGGCAGTCTGGTGGCCCAGCACCTGCAGGGCATCCTTCAATTCGTGGAAGCTCTGGAACAGCGAACCGTGGGTGATGCGGTATTGCTGGGTCAGTGCATTGTAGGAAAGCTTGGCGGTCTGTTCGTCGCGCACGACATCGGTGTCGAACCAGTACCAGCGAGAGCGGTTGATGGTAAGTTCACTGACGAAGTACAGCGTGACGCCGCGCGTAAGTGCCGTCTCCACCGTATGAGACAGCTGGATATCATAGACCGCAGAGAGTTGATAACCTTCGTCGGTCAGGCGCGCTTCTGCCTTGCTGATGAAGATGCCTTCGGCACAAACACTGGACGCACACAGCCACAGGCCGATCAGAGAGATCGAGCGACGCAACCAATCAGACTTTTTTGTGCAGCAAAGCATAGAAGAATCCGTCATGCTCATCGTTCGGCAACAACTGTCCGTCTGTCATTCCCGGCGCGGACAGGCCGATCCGCACCGCATCGGCATGCTGCCCCAGAAATTCTTCCAGCACTGAATTGTTTTCCCGCGCAAAGATGGAACAGGTTGCGTAGAGCAATTTACCATCTCTTGCCAGCAGCGGCCACAAAGCATTCAGTATCTGCAATTGCTGCCTGGCGAAACTCTCGATGTCCTCCGGACGGCGCAGCCACTTGATATCCGGATGACGGCGCACCACGCCAGAAGCGGAGCAGGGCACATCAGCCAGGATGCGCTGGAAAGTCTTGCCGTCCCACCAATCCTGCGGGGTGGCGGCATCGCCACAGACCACTTGGGCATCAAGACGCAAGCGCTGCATGTTCTCGCGCACGCGTTGCAGCCGCTGTTCGTCCTTGTCCAGCGAAACGAGTTCGATGTCTGCGGATTCCAGCAGATGGGCAGTCTTGCCGCCGGGAGCGGCACACGCGTCCAACACGCGCATGCCGTCCTTCACATCGAGAAACTGCGCGGCATATTGTGCACCCGCATCCTGCACCGAGACCAGACCCTCGGCGAACCCGGGCAGGCGTTCAACGCCGACCGGGCGCTCCAGCTTCAATGCGCCCGGTTCGACCCGCTGTGCGGAAATGTCCTGTTCTGCGAGCAGCGTCTGATATTCCGCAACCGTCTTCAGGCGCACATTGATGCGCAAGGTCATCGGCGGATGCAGATTACCGGCTTCCAGTATCGCTGCCGCCTGTTCGCCGTATTGCGCTTTCAGCGCCGCTACCCACCATTGCGGATAGGCGTAGCGACTTTCATCGCTGTGGTCAGCCGCTTCCTGCAGCGCTTGCTGCTTGCGCAGGAAGTTGCGCAGCACGGCATTGACCAGTCCGCTGGCCGCGCCGTTGATGCTCTTGGTCGCGCGCACCGCTTGGTCGACGATGGCGTGCTGGCTGGCCTTGGTATATTGCAATTGATAAAGCGCCACCAGCAGCAGGCAGCGCAGCGGGGATTCCTGAACCGGTCGTTCAAGCAGGTTATCCATCATGAAAACCAGCCGCCCGTAGTAACGCAGCGTGCCATAGCACAAGTCCTGCAGTGCTCCGCGCTCCTGCGCAGTCAAGTTCGCTTGCTTGCGCAGGCTTTCGTTCAGCACTTCATTGAGATTGCGTCCGCCGCGTACGACCTTGCTGACGACTTTTGCTGCTTCGTGTTGTATGCGCTGCATCTTCAGTGGGTACCCAGCCGGTCGCCGACTTTGAGCGGAAAGCCCTGCACGAATTGCGCCACGGGCAATGCCTTGCCGCCCGGCTTCTGCAACACTTTCAGGGCCAGCGCACCGTTGCCGCAGGCGACATGGATCGTCTCCTTGTCGACAGCGAGCACTGTTCCAGGTATCGCTGAGCTTCCTTCGCCAATGGCGGCTTTCAATATCTTGATCGGAGTCTCGCCGAATTGGGTGTAAGCGATAGGGAATGGAAAATATCCGCGCACGGCTCGCTCCAATTCTGCAGCGCTCCTGGTCCAATCCAGTTGTGCTTCAGCCTTGCTGAGTTTGGCGGCATAGGTCGCCTTTTCACTGTCCTGGATTTGCGGATGCAGTTTCCCTTTTTCCAGTTCGCGCAATGTCGTGACGATCGCCTGGGCGCCCATCCCGGCCAGCTTGTCGTGCAGTGTTTCCGCCGTGTCTTCGGCAGTGATTGGACATGCTGTCTTCAGCAACATGGCGCCGGTATCCAGCCCCTCATCCATCTGCATGATGGTGATGCCGGTCTCCGCGTCACCCGCCAGGATGGCGCGCTGGATCGGGGCAGCACCGCGCCAGCGCGGCAGCAAGGAGGCATGGATGTTAAGGCAACCGTAACGCGGCAGCTGCAATACCGCCTTGGGCAGGATCAAACCGTATGCGGCGACCACCATGAGCTCCGCACCAAATGCAGCGAGTTCCTGTTGTGTCTCCTCGTTCTTCAGGGTTGCCGGTTGCAACACCGGCAGAGCCAATTGCAGCGCAAGCTGCTTCACCGGGCTGGCCGTCAATTGCATGCCGCGCCCCGAAGGTCGGTCAGGTTGCGTGAGTACCGCCACGACCTGATGCTCTTTGCTCAGCGCGGCCAAGGCATCGGCAGCGAATTGCGGTGTACCTGCGAATATGATCTTCACGGGTCGTGCTTAGAGCGTTTCGCGCCGCTGCTTTTTCAGCTTGGAGCGGATGCGGGTCTGTTTGAGGTGGGACAAGTATTCGACGAAGACCTTGCCCTGCAGGTGATCCATTTCATGCTGTATGCACACGGCTAGTAGCCCCTCGGCTTCCAGTGTGAAAGTTTTGCCGTGCTCGTCGAGAGCGCGTACGGTCACGCGCTCGGCGCGACTTACTTTCTCGTAGATACCGGGGACGGACAGGCAGCCTTCCTCGTTCTCTTTTTGGCCAGCTCCTTGAATCAATTCGGGGTTGATGAACACTTTCAGGTCGTCATGGGTCTCCGATACATCGATCACGATCAGGCGGATATGCTGATCCACCTGTGTTGCCGCCAGTCCTACGCCGGGGGCGGAATACATGGTTTCCGCCATGTCGCGCACCAGCTTGCGTATGCCATTGTCGACCTGATCGATCTTTTTAGCGACCTTGTGGAGTCGCTCGTCGGGGTATTGCAGGATAGGGAGAATTGCCATAAAAGCTTGCCAACTTAAGAGACTAGATGCAGAATTTAAACCGCCGTGCAAACATCACACCGCACTTTCCTTACTTTGCTGGGGTTTTCCATGCGCAAGATTATATCGCTGATTTGTCTTCTTATGCCCCTGACGGCTTTTGCCGACGAGCTCCAGCTGCAAGAAAATGCACCGGAGCGCTACGTCGTGGTGAAGGGCGATACGCTGTGGGACATCTCCGCCAAGTTCTTCAAGGACCCGTGGAAATGGCCGCAGATCTGGGGTTATAACAAGGATACGATCAAGGATCCGCACTGGATCTATCCTGGCGATGTGGTCTATCTTGATCCCAATACCAAGACGTTGAAGGTTGGGCAGCCCCCAGTTGCCGCATCCTCTACAGATGATTCAACAGTACTCATCCCTCCTGTTGAAGAGGTTGGTTCTGCTTCTGATGTTGTAAAGCTTTCTCCACAGGCCCGGGTTGTAGCCGGTTCAAGCGAAGCCATTCCCATGATTTCCCTGAAAGTGGTCGGTCCTTTCCTTCGTCGACCGCTTGTTGTTGAAGACGCGGAATTGGAAGGCGCACCCAAACTGGTGGGAACATACGAGCAGCGCCAGCTTTTGGGTACTAACGATATCGCCTATGCCAAGAGCATGCCTGCTGACAAAGGTGAGCGTTGGCAAGTCTACCGCCCCAGCGTTACTTTTGTTGACCCGGATACTGATGAAGTACTCGGGCACGAGGTAACTTATCTGGGAGATGCAGCAGTTGAAAAATTTGGTGATATCACTTCCCTCAGGATCAGTAGAGCGATTCTGGAAATTCAAAAGGGAGATTACTTCGCCCAATATGGGACCGGCTATTCCAGCAACTATCAACCGCGCGCGCCTTCCACCAACATCACTGCCAAAGTTATTTCAGTTTACGGCGGCGTACAGCAGGCAGGACAAAATGCGGTTGTCACCCTGAATAAGGGTAAGCGCGACGGTCTGGAAAATGGACATGTACTGGCGCTGTACCAAAAGGGCGAAGTAATCAAGAACAGTGGTTGGTTCACCCCAGACACCGTGTTGCCAGATATGCGTTATGGTCTGCTTTTTGTTTTCCGCGTCTTTGACAAAGTTTCATATGCCTTGGTCATGGAAACTAAGCTGCCCGTGCAATTGTTGGATCGCGCCAGCACCCCGGAATAAATCATGCCCCTCGACGCCTCACTCGCGTCGTGGCTCACACTGAGCCAGATCCCCGGACTGGGTAACGAAGGCTTGCGGCGATTGCTGCAAGTCTTCGGCTCTCCCGAAGCAGTGTTGCAATCCTCTCACTCCTCGCTTTCCAAACATATCAAACCCACCGTGGCACAGGCTATCGCCGGCGGGATCGATGATTCCGTGCTCGCCGCAGTCGCCGTCTGGCTCGACGATCCGCTCAACCGCATCATCACTATTGCTGATACCGAATATCCGCAGTCTTTGCTGAACACCTCCGATCCACCCCTGCTGTTGTATGTGAAGGGGCGTCTCGATCTGCTCAACACGCCCTCTTTGGCCATTGTTGGCAGCCGTAATTCCACAGCGCAGGGCAAGCGCAATGCAGAAGCCTTCGCGCGCACAGCTTCGGATGCCGGATTGTGTGTCGTCAGCGGCATGGCGCAGGGTATCGATACCTCCGCCCACATAGGCGGATTGCAGGGGGCCGGTTCCAGTATTGCCGTCGTCGGCACCGGACTGGACAAAGTCTATCCCGCCTCCAACCGCGAGCTGGCACATCGTCTGGCACAAGGCGGCACCATCGTCTCCGAATTCGCTCTGGGCACACCGCCGCTGGCGGCGAATTTCCCGCGCCGCAATCGCATCATCAGCGGGTTAAGTCTGGGCTGTCTGGTGGTGGAGGCTTCGGTGCAGAGCGGCTCACTCATCACCGCGCGCATGGCGCTTGAGCAGGGGCGCGAGGTGTTCGCCATCCCCGGTTCCATCCACTCGCCTCAATCCAAAGGATGTCATCTGCTCATCAAGCAGGGGGCGAAGCTGGTCGAGAGCGCCCGCGACATCCTGGAAGAGCTCGGGCAAACCATACCTGTTTCCTCTTTCGGGAGCGAAAACCAGCCGCAACACCCGCTGTTCATGCATCTGGGCTTCGATCCGCTCGACGCAGAAAGCCTTGCGCAGCGTAGCGGCTTGACGATAGCCGAGCTATCCGCCATCCTGTTGCAACTGGAACTCGACGGACATATCGCATCTTTACCCGGCGGCCTCTATCAACGCATCACCTAAATAGACTCTTAAATGTTCGACATCCTGTTATATTTGTTTGAAAGCTACTTCGATATCGGTAGCTATCCCGACCACGACAAACTTTCGGTAAAGCTCACCGCTGCCGGCTTTGACGAAGAAGACATCAATCAGGCGCTGACCTGGTTGTCCGGCTTGCAGGAACTTACCCGCGCCGCCTATCCAGAGACCATCAACCACAGCGGCATCCGCCTCTACACCGATTTCGAAGAGCAGCGCATTGGCCAGGAAGGTCTGCGCTTCCTCGCGTTCTGGGAACACAACAAGGTCATCACCCCGATCGAGCGCGAGATGATCATCGACCGTGTACTCGCTCTGGGTCGCAAGAATCTGCCGCTGGACAAGCTCAAACTCATCGTACTGATGGTGTTGTGGAGCCAGCATGAAGACCTGGATCCGATGCTGATCGAGGACCTGCTCACGCCAGCCGACGTGACACAAGCACACTGATATAAATAGATGGCATCCAACCTACTCATCGTAGAGTCTCCGGCCAAGGCCAAGACCCTGAAGAAATATCTGGGCAAGGACTTTGAAGTCCTCGCTTCCTACGGCCACGTGCGCGACCTCATCCCGAAAACAGGCGCGGTCGACCCCGACGACAACTTCGCGATGAAGTACGAGACCATCGCGCGAAACTCCAAACATGTCGACGAGATAGCCAAAGCCGCTGCCGCCGCCGACCACATCTACCTCGCACCCGACCCGGACCGCGAAGGTGAAGCGATCGCCTGGCATATCTCGGAGATATTGAAGACCAAGCGCGCGCTCAAGGGAAAGACGATGCAACGCGTGGTGTTCTATGAGATCACCCAGTCTGCCGTACAAGCCGCAGTTGCGAATCCGCGCGAGATCTCCATCCCGCTGGTGAACGCGCAGCAGGCGCGCCGCGCTCTGGATTACCTGGTCGGCTTCAATCTGTCGCCGTTGTTATGGCGCAAGATTCGCCCGGGCTTGTCGGCAGGTCGCGTGCAAAGTCCAGCGCTGCGCCTGATCGTCGAGCGTGAACTCGAGATCGAGAAATTCAAGAGTCAGGAATACTGGTCGGTGCATCTGGACAGCCTGAAGAACAGCATCCCGTTCAGCGCCAAGCTGTTCCAGTTCCAGGGCAAGAAGCTGGAGCAACTCAGCATAGTCAGCCAGGCCGAGTACGACGCCATCCACGCCAAGCTGAACGACGCCAAGTTGCCACCGAAAGTGGTGCGCGTCGAAAAGAAGGGCAAACAGCGCAGCCCGACCGGACCGTTCACCACTTCGACCCTGCAACAGGAAGCCGTGCGCAAACTGGGCATGACCTCCGACCGAACCATGCGCACTGCGCAATCATTGTACGAAGGCGTTGATATTGGTGGGGGAACAGTTGGTCTCATCACCTACATGCGTACCGATTCGGTGAATCTGGCGAACGAAGCAGTGGCCGAGATTCGCCAATACATCGGCGACAACTTCAGCGCCGAATATCTGCCGGCCAAGCAACCCGTCTACAAGAGCAAGGCCAAGAACGCGCAAGAAGCGCACGAGGCCATCCGCCCGACTTCCATCCTGCGCACGCCCGACAGTCTGCGCGACCACCTCAACATCGACCAGATGCGTCTGTACGAGATGATCTGGAAGCGCACTCTGGCCAGCCAGATGTCGCCCGCGCGTTTCGACACCGTGAGCGTCGATATCCGTTTGAGCAGCGACGATACCCTGTTCCGCGCTTCCGGCCAGACACTGGTTTTCCCCGGCTTCATCGGCGTGTACATGGAAGACGTGGACGATGCCGAAGAAGAGGACAGCGCCAAATTGCCGCCGCTGGTCGAGGGCGATGTGCTGCCCATCGAAAAACTCTACGGCGAACAGCACTTCACGCAACCGCCGCCGCGCTTCTCCGAAGCCAGCTTGGTTAAGGCGCTGGAAGAATACGGCATCGGCCGTCCTTCCACTTACGCCACCATCATCTCCACACTGCAGGCCCGCGAGTACGCCACGCTGGACAAGAAACGCTTCATGCCCACCGACGTGGGTCGCGTGGTCATCAAGTTCCTTAACGAGCACTTCACGCGTTACGTCGATTACGGCTTCACCGCGAACCTGGAAGACGAACTCGACGATATCTCCGAAGGCAAGCGCGATTGGATCCCGGTACTCGAAGAATTCTGGAAAGGCTTCAACAAACTGCTGGGCGAGAAAAAGGACGTCGATCGCCCGGGCACAGAGATTCTGGAAGAGCCATGCCCGAAATGCGGCAAACCTCTTTCAAAACGCCTCGGCAAGCGCGGCAGCTTCATCGGCTGCACCGCCTATCCGGAGTGCGACTACACGCGCAGTCTCGGAGGCGAGGAGGACGCGGGCGAAGCACGCAAGGAACTTGGTGTGCATCCGGAAACCGGACAGATCGTGCTATTGCTGCGCGGACCCTACGGCCACTACGTTCAACTCGGCGAAGTAGAAGAGGGTGCCAAGACCAAACCCAAGCGCGTCTCCTGGCAAAAAGAGATGCCGCTTGAGACCGCCGATCTCGCCTCCGCTCTAAAGCTGCTATCGCTTCCAAGAGAAGTCGGTACTCACCCCGAGACGGGCAAGAAAGTCATCGTCAACATCGGCCGCTTCGGTCCCTACATCGGTCACGACGGCAAATTCAAATCCATCCCGCGCTCGGATAGCATTTTCGACATCGGCCTGGATCGTGCCGTGGAACTGCTAGCGCAAGCCAAGACCGGCGGCAACACCGTGTTGCGTGCGCTGGGAGAACACCCGGCCGACAAGGCACCGGTCGAAGTCTGCAGCGGCCGCTACGGTCCCTACGTACGCCACGGCAAAGTCAATGCGACCTTGCCCAAGGATGTGACACCGGAAGCGGTGACGCTGGAAGAAGCGCTGGAACTGATCGCCGCGAAAGCTGCGAAGGGTGGGACAGGGAAAGCCAAGACCGCTCGCAAACCGGCGGCCAAGAAAGCGACAGCCAAGAGCAAGACCACCAAGGCAAAAGCGGCAGCGAAACCCAAGACAACGGTAAAGAAAGCCACGGCTAAAACTGCGGCTGAAAAACCGGCGGTCAAGAAAACTACCAAGACTGCGACGACCAAAGCCAAGACGACTACGGCAAAAACGGCCACCAATTTCTTTGCCGCCAAACCTGCCGCGAAGAAACCTGCAGTCAAGAAGACCACCAAGAAATAAGTCAGTCCCTCAAGTCTGTTCAAAAATCCGTTCGTGCTGAGCCTGTCGAAGCATGAACGGATTTACTCTTGTTTGGACCCTACCCCTCACCAGCATCCTGAAAGTCGTTTGTAGCGCGTTTTGAGCGGCCTATGTCGGAAGCCGCGTGGCTATTGGCTTACAGAGATGCTCTTATGTAAAAATGAAAACCGCCCCTTTCGGAGCGGTTATAAAACTAACTAAAGAAAAGCATGAGCAGCAGGGCAATCATTTGCACCAACTGTTTGTAGCTCAACTCAAGTTTGATTGCTAGAGTAAACATGGTTATTAGCCTTGATTACGCTGGCAGGCCTGCCAACTGATTAAGGTTGGCATTTATATCGCGCCGTGCCGGGCGCTAGCTCTAAACTTATCGCGAATAGTCTTGAGCATCGGCTTGGTTATCCATTTGGGTAGCAACCAAAGCGCACCTAAATTTTTTGACGCGGTTTAGTTTCCGCGACTTCATGCACTTTGGTACGCCCGCAGGAACCGTACCTTTAGCGGGTGTCACCCCGCAATTCGAGGCTGACAACCTCGAAAACCGCAGATTCTGCATTTATTCAATAGCAGCAATTACACATCCAGATTCTTCACACCCAACGCATTCTTCTCAATGAATGCGCGTCTAGGCTCGACCACATCTCCCATCAAGGTTGTGAATATCTCGTCCGCCCCCACAGCATCTTCGATACGCACCTTGAGCAAAATTCGGTTCTTCACATCCATGGTAGTTTCCCACAGTTGCTCGGGATTCATCTCGCCCAGGCCTTTGTAGCGCTGGATGCTGACACCCTTCTTGGCATCTTCCAGCAACCACTCGATGGCTTGTTTGAAGCTGGCCACACCGCGCTTCTGTTCGCCACGCATGGCGTAGGAGGTGGGGGAGATCAGGCCGTTGAGTGCATCGGCGGTCTGGCGGATCTGCACGTAATCTCCGCTTTGCAGAAATTCCTTATCCAGATAGCTCAGCGAGTAATTGCCGTGGAATAGTTTTTCCAGACGCAGGCGCAGTTCACCGTTTATGTCGGTTTCGACTTCGGCGCGGATGACACCACCGCAGACGTCTTCGAGCAGCTTGGCGCTCTCTTTTGCCTTGGCTTCGTCGTCGAGCGACAGGGCGGGCAGGATGAGCAGGGCGTGGCTGGCTTCGGGCGCAATGAAGTGTGAGAGACGGTCGATGACGGCTTCGGCCAGGAAGTATTGTTTGGCTATCTCGCCCAGCGCTTCACCCTGGATGGGTGTGGCGTCCAGCGCGGGATAGAACGCTGCGTTGTTGAGGGCGGAGCCGAGCATGTAGTTTTTCAGCTCGTGCTCATCCTTGAGATAGCGTTCATCGCGGCCCTGTTTGATCTTGTACAGCGGCGGCTGGGCGATGTAGATGTGGCCGCGTTTGACCAGTTCCGGCATCTGGCGGTAGAAGAAAGTGAGCAGCAGGGTGCGGATGTGCGCACCGTCCACGTCCGCGTCCGTCATGATGATGATGCGGTGATAGCGCAGCTTGTCGGCGTTGTATTCCTCTTTGCCGATGCCGGTGCCCAGCACGGTGATCAGCGTAGCGATCTCCTGTGATGAGATGAGCTTCTCGAAACGGGCGCGTTCGACATTGAGGATCTTGCCCTTGAGCGGCAGGATAGCCTGAAATTTACGGTCGCGGCCTTGTTTGGCTGAACCGCCGGCGGAGTCACCCTCGACTAGGTACAGCTCAGACAGGGCAGGGTCCTTTTCCTGGCAGTCGGCCAGTTTGCCGGGTAGGCCGATGCCATCCAGGATGCCTTTGCGACGTGTCAGTTCGCGCGCCTTGCGGGCAGCATCACGGGCACGGGCGGCGTCGATGATCTTGTTGCAGATGATCTTGGCGTCCACCGGATTTTCGAGCAAAAAGTCGGAAAGCTTCTGCGCTACCACTTCCTGCACGGCGGGCTGGACTTCGCTGGATACGAGCTTGTCTTTGGTCTGGGAGGAGAACTTGGGGTCTGGCACCTTGACTGACAGTACGCAGGTCAGGCCTTCGCGCATGTCGTCGCCGGTGGTGTCCACCTTGGCCTTCTTGGCCAGTTCGTTGTCCTCGATGTATTTATTGATGACGCGCGTCATTGCCATGCGCAGTCCGGTCATGTGGGTGCCGCCGTCACGTTGGGGAATGTTGTTGGTGAAGCACTGCACGACTTCGGAGTAGCTGTCGTTCCACTGCATGGCGACATCGACTGTGATGTTGTCTTTTTCGCCGCTGGCTTGAAAGCACTTGGGGTGCAGAACCGACTTGCTCTTGTTCATGTATTCGACGAAGCCGCGCACGCCGCCGGAGTAAGCGAAGTTCTCGCTCTTGCCGGTACGCTGGTCGATCAGTTCGATCTTGACGCCGTTATTCAGGAAAGACAGCTCGCGCAGACGCTTGGCCAGCACTTCATAGTGAAAGTCGACCAGACCGAATATCTCCTTGTCGGCAAGAAAGTGAACTTCGGTACCGCGCTTATTGCTTTCGCCCAATTCACGCACAGGGGAAACTTCGACACCTTTTTGGTTCTCGATCAGACGGTCTTTTACGGCACCGCGCACAAAGTCCAGACCAAACTTCTTGCCGTCACGGTAAGTAGTCAGCTTGAGCCACTCGGACAAACCGTTGACGCAGCTCACACCGACGCCGTGCAGGCCACCGGACACTTTATAGCTGTTCTGATTAAATTTGCCGCCTGCATGCAGCACAGTCAGTACGATCTCGGCAGCGGAACGCTTGGGTTCGTGCTTGTCGTCGAACTTGATGCCAATGGGAATACCGCGGCCGTTGTCGGCAACGGAGATGGAATTATCGCCATGAATGATGACTTTGATGTCGTCGCAATGTCCAGCCAGAGATTCATCGATGGCGTTATCCACCACCTCGAACACCATATGGTGCAGGCCGGTACCGTCGGACGTATCACCGATGTACATGCCGGGGCGTTTGCGCACTGCCTCCAGACCTTCGAGTTGCTGGATACTTGATTCGTCGTAGTTATCGCTCATGTGTCTATTTTGCTTTCGTTACTGTTTCACGTGGAACAAGTTAGATGCGCATCGGCATGACTACATATTTGTAGTCAGTCTTCTCGGGGATGGTGATCAATAGGCTGCTGTTCTGGTCACCAAACGACAGGGTGACGTTCTGGGTGCTGATGTTGTTAATGCCGTCCAGCAGGTAATTCACATTGAAACCGATATCCAGCGAAGCGCCGGAATATTCGTTCTCGATGTCTTCCTGGGCTTCTTCCTGCTCACTGTTGCTGCTGATGATGCGCAAGTTTTTCTCGGTCAGCAGCAGGCGTACACCGCGGAACTTCTCGTTTGACAGGATAGCGGCACGCTGCAGGGCTTGCAGGATGGTCACGCGATCCATGGTCAGGTGATTGGTATGGGTCGGGATGACGCGGTTGTAGTCGGGAAATTTGCCGTCGATGACCTTGGAAGTCAGCACCACATCGGCAAAGGAGATACGGACCTGCTTCTCGGCCAGTTCCAGTTGTACCTTGTCTTCCGAGTCTGCCAACAACTTCAGCAGCTCATTGACCGTCTTGCGGGAAAGGATGACTTCCTGCTTTTTGTGGCTTTCCTTGAGTTCTTCGCTGATGAAGGCCAGACGGTGACCGTCAGTTGCGATGAGTTTGATGCTGGTGCCGTCGATCACCAACAGGACGCCGTTCAGGTAATAACGGATGTCCTGCTGTGCCATCGCGTACTGGACCGAACTCAACAGACGGCGCAATACGCCTTGTTCGATCTGGATCTTGGCTGCGCCAACCAGTTGCTCAGACAGCATCGGAAAGTCTTGTGCGGGCAGAGTCTGCAGACTAAAGCGGCTTTTGTTCGCTTTGACCAGCAGTTTGTTTTCCTGGTCATCCAGGGAAACGCTGCTGTTGTCGGGAATCGCCCGCAAGATCTCCTGCAACTTCTTGGCTGAGATGGTGATCGAGCTTTCGGTCCCATCCAGTTCTGCGTTTAGTTGGGCTTCAATCTGTATCTCCAGATCGGTGGTGATAAACCTTGCGCCGTCCTTGTTCTTCTTGATCAGTACGTTTGAAAGGATAGGAAGCGGCTGTTTACGCTCGACGATGCCTACGACAGCCTGGAGTGGTTTCAGAAGTTCGTTTCTATCGATTTGTTTGATAAACATATGTTTCTTTCTTTAAATACTTAACAATCTTAATAATGGACAACTAATCTGTGGATATTCCAAATTTTTGTTATTTATTAACTGGTTAATCTATAGTTAGTAGGCAGTAAAACATTGCTTAACGATGTGTACACTTTGTGCATAACTTTTCCCCTTTGCTCGATTCACCGCTTAATCTACAAACTGTGCACAGGTATTGCCTGCTTATCCCCGTAAAGTCTGATTCAACAGATTGAAGTCTGCATTCAATGCCGAATCGGAGTTCCGTAACGATTCGATGGTCTTGCATGCATGCAGTACCGTCGAGTGGTCGCGACCGCCAAATGCATTACCGATCTCCGGAAGGCTGAGTTGTGTCAGCTCACGCGCCAGGGTCATCGCGATCTGGCGTGGCCGGGCGATGATGCGGGAGCGTTTCTTGGAGAGCAGGTCGACGATCTTGATACGATAGAAGTCGGCCACGGTCTTCTGGATGTTCTCCATGGAGACTTGTTTGTTCTGGGCAGCCAGTAGATCCTTGAGTGCTTCCTTAGCCAGTTCTATCGAAATCTGGCGCTTGTGGAATTTGGCGTAGGCCTCGATGCGATTGAGTGCGCCTTCGAGCTCACGGATATTGGAGCGCACATGCTTGGCAATAAAGAATGCCACATCCTCGCTGATCGGGGATCCACTGGTGGCGGCTTTTTGCAACAGGATGGCAACTCGCATCTCCAGGCCGGGAGGTTCGATGGCTACGGTCAACCCACAAGTGAAGCGTGATGTGAGGCGCGGCTCGATGCCCGATATCTCTTTCGGGAAGGTGTCGCAGGTGATAACTACCTGTTTATTTGTGTCGATAAGCGAGTTCAGGGTGTAAAAGAACTCCTGTTGCGTGCCCGGCTTGTCCGCGATGAACTGGATGTCGTCGATCAGCAGCAGATCCAGCGAATTGTAGAATTGCTTGAATTCATCGAAGTTTTTAGTCTGAAATGCGCGAACGACGCCCGAAATGTAGTTAGTCGCGTGGATGTAGCAGACCTTGGCTTGGGGATTCTGCTTTGTCACCAGGTTGCCGATCGATTGCAGCAAGTGGGTCTTGCCCAGACCGACGCCGCCATAAATGAATAAGGGGTTGTAAGCCACGCCGGGTGTTTCGGCGACCTGAATGGCCGCTGCATGGGCCAATTGGTTGGCTTTGCCGGTGACGAAAGTGTCGAACACCAGTGCCGGATTCAGTTTGTTAGGGCTCTTGGCGGGCTTGGCAGCTATAGTAGCGGTGGGTTTGCTCGCAACAGCAACTTCCGGAACGAACTTAGTATTTGATTTTGCAGAACGTTTCTCGATTCGCAGCTCGATCTGGGGCGGTGTGGAGAAGAACGGCAGGGCCCGCTTGGATATCTCGGGTAAAAAGCGCTCCTGGACGATGCGCAAAGTGAAACTGTTGGGGGCGGTCAGAACAAGCTTGTCTCCGTCGATTTCGAATATCAACGGTTTGATCCATGAATTGAATTGTTGTGGAGGAAGTTGTTCTTCGAAAAAACGGAGACAACTGCCAGACAGACTCAGGGCTGACATAGCTTATTGGAAATTGTTATAGCAAAGGCTCTGGCGCATTCTACAAGCTCTGCCAAAAGTTATCCACAGCATAAAAAGACTTGACAGGAATCGCGCTAACGATTGTAATCGCGCGCTTTTCAATAGTTAAATTCAGTCAGGAGTCAGCATGAAACGCACATTTCAACCGTCGGTAACCAAAAGAAAACGCACCCATGGTTTTCTGGTTCGTATGAAGACCAAGGGCGGTCGCGCCGTTATCGCAGCCCGTCGCGCACGCGGCCGCGTTCGTCTTGGCGTGTAAGCAGTTAATAGTACAGACTTTTCCCCGGCGTTATCGCATAAGTCGCCGGGAAGGATTCTCGCAGATACTAAAGACAAGGGCGCAAACCACGAGCTGGTTCGCGATCCACTGGGAAGACGGTAAAGCCGGACACGCTCGTCTGGGTGTCACCGTCAGCAAACGCGTGGTTCCGACCGCAGTTGGTCGAAATCGTATCAAGAGATTGATTCGAGAGCAGTTTCGGGCTATTTCACGGCATGGTTTGAGTCGCGATATCGTGGTCCGTTTGCGCAAACAACCGGGCAAGACAGAGCGGCTGGAAGCTGGCAAGGTATTGACCGATGCATTCAAAAGAATCCTTGCGGTGAACGAATGAAGCAATTGCTGTTATTGCTGGTCAAGGGATATCAGTGGCTGATCCGTCCGCTGCTGCCCCCGACGTGCCGCTTTCACCCCTCCTGCTCCCAGTACTCCATTGAAGCGATCACCAAATATGGCGCGCTGAAAGGTTTTTGGCTTACCATCAGGCGGGTTGCACGTTGCAACCCTTGGCATCCGGGCGGATACGATCCTGTCCCTTGATTAAGAAAAACAGGTGATTTTGCAATGGGCTTTCAACGGCTGTTTCTAGTTCTGATCTTTTTATTCTCTTTGGTTGTTCTGTGGACCGAATGGGAGCGCCATAACCTTCCGCCCGCACCGCCGGTAGCCGCCGAGACCAAGCAAGACCCATCCGTCCCGACAGCGACAGTTCAGCCCAGCAAGGCTGCGGTGACCGCAACTCCGATCGAGAACAAAGCAGTACCTGCCGGGCAGAAGATCACCGTTACCACAGACACACTGCGCGTCGAGATCAACACCGCAGGCGGCAACATGCAGCATTTGGATCTGCTACAGCATCGCGATGCAGAAGATCAAAGCAAGCCCATCACCCTGCTGCAACAGGATGGGCATACCTACTTGGCTCAATCCGGCCTGCTGGGCAAGGATCTGCCCACCCACAACGCTGAATTCGCCGCCGATGCCACTGATTTCCAGTTGGCAGAAGGAAAAGACACGCTGGAAGTACGCCTGAGCGCTACCGGTTCCGGCCCGGCACGAGTCAATAAGGTCTACACCTTCCACCGCGGCAGCTATCTGGTGGATGTGAGCTACGAGATCGAGAACAAGAGCAAGACAGCGCTGACCCCGTCGGCCTATTTCCAGTTCGTGCGCGACACAGTTGCGGCTGCGGGCGAATCCTCGTTCGTGCCAACCTACACCGGACCGGCGCTGTATACCGATCTTGAGAAATTTCAGAAGATCGATTTTTCCAGCATCGAAAAGGGCAAAGTCAGCCTGCCTGCCAACCCGGACAACGGCTGGATCGGCATGCTGCAGCACTATTTCGTGGCTGCTTGGCTGCCTGCCGGCAAGGGCCCGCGCGAGTTCTACACCAAGAAACTGGATACAGATCTGTACTCGGCCGGCGTGATCTTGCCGGTTGCCAGCATCGAACCCGGCCAGAGCGGACGTATCTCCACCCAGCTCTATATGGGGCCGGCACAATCCAAACTGGACGATATCGCTCCCGGCTTGGGCCTGTCTGTGGACTATGGCTGGCTGACTATCTTCGCTACTCCCTTGTTCTGGCTGATGTCGCACATCAACGACCTGGTTCATAACTGGGGTGTGGCGATTGTGTTGCTCACTATCCTGATCAAGCTGGCGTTCTTCCCCTTGTCAGCAGCCAGCTACCGTTCCATGGCCAAGATGCGTGTCGTGGCGCCCAAGCTGGAGCAGATCAAGAAGCAGTATGGCGACGACCGTGAACGCCTGAACAAGGCCATGATGGAGCTGTACAAGACCGAGAAGATCAACCCGCTGGGCGGCTGCCTGCCGGTGCTGATCCAGATTCCGGTGTTCATCGCGCTGTATTGGGCCATCCTGTCGAGCGTCGAGCTGCGCCACGCGCCATTCTTCGGCTGGATCACCGACCTGTCGGCGACCGACCCGTACTTTGTCCTGCCCATCATCATGGGCGTCAGCATGCTGATCCAGACCAAGCTGAACCCGGTACCGCCGGATCCCATGCAGGCCAAATTGATGCAGATCATGCCGATAGCCTTCAGCGTGGTATTTTTCTTCTTCCCGGCCGGACTGGTGTTGTATTCCATCGTGAACAACATCCTCTCCATCGCCCAGCAGTGGTATATCAACAGCGGAACCGAAGCCGCACGCAAAGGTGGCGCCAAAGCCTGACAACATCGCGGCGATCGCCACCGCCCCCGGGCGCGGTGGCATCGGCGTGGTGCGGGTATCCGGACACGGTTTGGCCGCAATGGCCGCCACATTGACCGGACGCCAACTTACCCCCAGATCTGCGACTTACACCCATTTTTTAGCTGCCGACGGCAGCGTGCTTGATCAGGGTATTGCCCTGTTCTTTCCCGCTCCCCATTCCTATACCGGTGAAGAAGTACTGGAGCTGCAGGGCCACGGCGGTCCAGCCGTGCTGCAATCAATTCTGCATCGCTGTCTGGAACTGGGCGCAAGGTTGGCCCAACCGGGCGAATTTACCCAGCGCGCTTTCCTAAACGACAAGATGGATCTCGCCCAGGCTGAAAGCGTGGCCGATCTGATCGATGCCACCACCGAACAAGCAGCGCGCAGCGCCATGCGCTCCTTGCAAGGGGAGTTCTCAGCCGCCATCCATAACGCAGTCTCGCGACTCATCGATCTGCGCATGCTGGTCGAAGCGACGCTGGATTTTCCCGAGGAAGAGATTGAGACGAGCGACCGTGAGCTTTGCAGCAGTAAACTCGCCGCTTTGAGGGCGGAACTGGCACGTATCGAAGGCTTGGCGAAGCAGGGCAGTATTTTGCGCGAGGGGGCGCAGGTGGTGCTCGTGGGCGCACCCAACGCCGGTAAGTCCAGCTTGCTTAACCGCTTTGCGGGCGAAGAGATTGCGCTGGTAAGTGAGATCCCCGGCACGACCCGCGACTCGATACGCCAATCCATGCAGGTTCGCGGCGTGCCTTTGCATCTGATCGACACCGCCGGGCTGCGCGAAACGACCGATGTCGTCGAACAGATGGGCATAGACCGCACGCTACAGGCGCTGACACGGGCCGATGTGGTACTGGTGTTGCTGGACGAGTCGCAACAGCGCGCCGAACCGGAAGACCAGGCAGTGCTGGCGCAACTGCCGGCCAAGACGCCACGCCTGTACCTGCACAACAAGATCGACCTGAGCGGACATCAGCCCGGCGTCGAAGTGCGCGAAGAGAAAGCGCATATCTACCTGTCGGCCAAGACTGGGGCGGGCATGGCTTTGCTGGAAGAAAAGCTGCTGGAGATCATCGGTTGGCATCAGGAAACCGGTGTCTTCATGGCGCGGGCACGTCATCTTGAAGCACTTGCAAGCGCCGCTGGACACTTGGAGGCGTCCAAACAACAACTTGATCGCCCTGAACTTTTTGCCGAAGAATTACGCAACGCACAGGAAGCACTCAACAGCATTACAGGCGAATTCACAGCAGACGACCTGTTAGGTGAGATATTCAGCCGCTTTTGCATCGGAAAATAGCGGAAAAGTGTTTCACGTGAAACATTTTGACGTGCTTTAGTTTTCGTCGGATTTATCTTTTGGGGTATGATGCGCGTCCTCATTTTGGTGGTGACGAATGCGCGACCCGAAACAATTCGATGTCATTGTGATCGGTGGCGGCCATGCCGGGACGGAAGCCGCGCTGGCCAGTGCTCGCGCGGGTTGCGCGACGCTGTTGCTCACCCACAACATCGAAACACTGGGCGTGATGTCCTGCAACCCGTCCATCGGCGGTATCGGAAAAGGCCATTTAGTCAAGGAAGTAGATGCGCTGGGCGGCGCCATGGCAGCCGCAACGGACGAAGGTGGCATCCAGTTTCGCATCCTTAACGCCTCCAAAGGTCCGGCAGTGCGCGCGACTCGCGCTCAGGCAGACCGAGCGCTATACAAACAGGCTATCCGCAATCGCATCGAGAACCAGCAAAATCTGTGGCTGTTTCAGCAACCCGTAGAAAAACTCATTCTGAAACAAGGACGTGTCATCGGTGTGCAGACTCAGCTTGGTCTGAGCTATCACGCGAAGACCGTGGTGCTCACGACCGGGACTTTCCTGGCCGGACTGGTGCATGTCGGCCTGACCAACTATCCGGCTGGGCGCGCGGGCGATCCGCCTTCTGTAGGGCTGGCAAAGGATCTGCGTGAACTGGGCATGCCGACCGGACGACTGAAGACCGGGACTCCGCCACGCATCGACGGCCGCACGATCGATTATTCCATGATGCAAGAACAGCACGGCGATACGCCGGTTCCGGTGTTCTCTTTCATGGGGCGCGCGGAACAGCATCCGCGCCAAATGCCCTGCTGGGTGACCCAGACCAATGCAAGAACCCACGAAATCATCCGCAACGGTTTGGGTGAGTCTCCTTTATTTACGGGCGTCATCGAGGGAGTAGGCCCTCGCTATTGTCCGTCCATCGAAGACAAGATCACCCGCTTCGCGGGCAAGGACTCGCACCAGATCTTCCTCGAGCCGGAAGGGCTGAGCACGCACGAGATCTACCCGAACGGCATCTCGACCAGTCTTTCCTACGATACCCAGCTCGCGCTGGTGCGCTCGATCAAGGGACTGGAGAACGCCCACATCACGCGTCCCGGGTATGCCATCGAATACGATTATTTCGATCCGCGCGGTTTGAAGATGTCGCTGGAGAGCAAAACCATCTCCGGCCTGTTCCTGGCCGGGCAGATCAACGGCACCACCGGCTACGAAGAGGCGGCGGCGCAGGGATTGCTGGCCGGCGCGAATGCCGCGCTGCAAGCGCAGGAAAAAGATACCTGGTGCCCGCGTCGCGATGAAGCCTATCTTGGTGTGCTGGTCGACGACCTGATCACGCGCGGCGTGTCCGAGCCATACCGCATGTTTACCAGCCGCGCGGAATATCGTTTGCAGTTGCGCGAAGACAATGCCGACATGCGCCTGACCGAGATCGGTCGCAAACTGGGTCTGGTCGATGACGTGCGCTGGCAGGCCTTCGAAGAAAAGCGCGAAAAGATTGCACGCGAACTCGAGCGCCTGAAGTCGACCTGGGTCAATCCTCGTATGCTGGACAAGGCCGACGCCGAGCGCGTACTGGGCAAGGAGATCGAGCGCGAATATTCCCTGTATGACTTGTTGCGCCGGCCGGAAGTGACATATGAATCGCTGATGACTTTGCCGGGCGTACAAAATGCCGAGGCGGCGAGCGTCGCCGAGCAGGTCGAAATCCTGGCCAAGTACCACGGCTACATCGAACGCCAGCGCGACGAGATCGCGCGTCAGGAAGGTTATGAAACGACAGAGTTGCCGATTGACATGGATTACTCGGTCGTGCGCGGACTGTCGATCGAAGTCCGGCAGAAACTGAACCAGCACAAACCGGAGACGCTTGGCCAGGCTGCGCGCATCTCCGGCGTGACCCCGGCAGCGATCTCGTTGTTGCTCGTGCATCTGAAACGGGGCTTCAAACAAGACAAAGCGGCATGAGTCTCGAAAAAGAATTGGCTGCAGGCGTCGCACAGATGGGCATAGCGGCCACGCCGGAACAGCAGGCGAAACTGCTGGACTATCTGGCGCTGCTGCACAAGTGGAACGCGGTGTACAACCTCACCGCGATACGCCAGCCCGAGCAAATGGTGAGCAATCACTTGATCGACAGCTTAGCCGTACTGCCGCATCTGTGGCCGCAGCGCTGGCTGGATGTGGGTTGCGGCGGCGGACTGCCTGGACTGGTGCTGGCAGTGATGCGACCGGAATGGTCGTTCACCCTGATGGACAGCAACAGCAAGAAGACCGGCTTCGTGCAACAAGCCGCCATCGAACTGGGGCTGCGTAACGTGGAAGTCCGTTGCGGCAGGGTGGAACAGTGGCAAACGGAAAAGAAGTTCGACGGGATCATCTCGCGCGCGTTTGCCGAAGTTGTGGATTTTGTCTCGCTGACGCAGCATCTGTTGGCGGACGGAGGTCGTTGGGCAGCGATGAAGGGGATGCCGGAGCAGGAACTGGCCAAGCTGCCCGAAGGGATAGAAGTAGAGAAGGTAATCACATTGCAGGTTCCTAAACTAGAAGCGGCCCGCAGTCTGGTCGTGTTGGGGGTAATAAAAAAATGAGCAAGATATTGGCGATCACCAATCAAAAAGGCGGCGTGGGCAAGACCACTACCACCGTCAATCTGGCGGCCAGTCTGGGCGCGGCGAAACAGCGCGTGCTACTGATCGACCTTGACCCGCAGGGCAACGCCACCATGGGCAGCGGCATCAACAAGGCCGATCTGGAAGCGACCGTCTATGACGTGTTGCTGGGCGAAAAAACCATCGCCGAAGCGCGCATCAGGTCGGAATCATGCAAATACGACGTGTTGCCTGCCAATCGCGAACTGGCCGGTGCCGAGATCGAACTGGTGGATGTGGAAGGGCGCGAGATGCGTCTGAAAGAAGAGATCGAGCCGGTCCTGAACGAATATGACTACATCCTGATCGATTGCCCGCCAGCGCTGAATCTGCTCACACTGAACGGCTTGTGCGCCGCAAAATCGGTGATGATCCCGATGCAATGCGAATACTACGCACTGGAAGGTTTGAGCGATCTGGTCAATACCATCCGCAAAGTGCGCGAAAACCTGAACCCGGAGCTGGAAATCGAAGGTCTGTTGCGCACCATGTTTGACCCGCGCAATGCGTTGGCGCAACAAGTCTCGGACCAATTGCAGCAACACTTCGGCGACAAAGTCTATCGCACCGTCATTCCGCGCAACGTGCGTCTGGCTGAAGCGCCCAGCTTCGGTATCCCGGCGCTGTATCACGACAGCCAGTCCAAGGGGACGCTGGCCTATCTGGCGCTGGCGGGCGAAATGCTCAACAATTCGACGGCGCAAGTCGCGGCATAACAAGTTTCAAATAAGGGAAAATCATGGCAAAACCGATCAAGGGCCTGGGGCGCGGTTTGGACGCGCTGCTTTCGGGCAACAGCACATCGAAACAGAACGACGTATTGCGCGACCTGAAAGTCGAGCAACTCAAGCCCGGCAAATATCAGCCGCGCAGCCGCATGGACGAAGCATCGCTGAACGAACTCGCGGCTTCGATCCGGGTGCAGGGCGTGATGCAGCCCATCCTGGCGCGCGAACTGCCGGAAGGTGGTTACGAGATCATCGCCGGTGAGCGCCGCTGGCGTGCGGCGCAACTGGCCGAACTGAAGATCGTGCCGGTCATCGTGCGCAAAGTACCGGACAACGCAGCACTGGCCATGGCGCTGATCGAGAACATCCAGCGCGAAGACCTGAACCCGCTGGAAGAAGCCATCGGTATCCAGCGTCTGATCGACGAATTCCAGATGACACACCAGGCTGCTGCTGATGCGGTCGGCCGCTCGCGCAGTGCAGCCAGTAACCTGCTGCGTCTGCTCAAACTGCCGCAAGCCGTGCTGGATATGCTGATGGAAGGTTCGCTGGACATGGGTCATGCACGCGCACTGCTCTCGCTCGAAGGCGCGCAACAGGTACTGCTGGCCAACAAGATCGTTCTCGAAGGCCTGTCGGTACGCGAAGCTGAGAAGCTGGTGCAACAACAGGGCGAAGCGGCACCGGCGAAAACGACATCCGGCAAGCAAGCGGGCAAAACGAATCGCGATACCCAGCAATTGCAGGAGGAATTGAGCGCCCAATTGGGCGCGCGCGTCGAGATCAAGTCCAACAGCAAGGGCGGCGGCAAACTTCTCATCGAATATTCCAGCAACGACCACCTCGATGAACTGCTCAGCGGACTCAGAAAAGGACGCTGAGATGGGCGATGCGGAAGCCGGAACCGCGCAACAGGGTTTGACACCCCAGCTGAACGCCGCTATCATCTCGGCGCTTTTTCGAGCCGAAGTCCAAGAAAAACGATTGGCGCGCAGGGTTGTCGGGCTTCAGGCCCTGGTCATCCTGGTCGCCGCAGGCACAGCCTATGGCTGGGAAAGCACGCCGCAACATGCGATAGCAGTGTTAGGTGGAGGAGGGGTTTCCGTTCTCAATGGTGCACTGCTGGCTTGGCGGATGTCCCGAGCGGCCTTGTACCCTGCCCATGACGCGCATCAACAATTACGGCTTATTTATTTTTACGCTGCCGAGCGATTCCTGGCAGTCGTGGCATTGCTGGGAATCTGCCTGGCGGTGCTGAAATTTTCGCCACTTGCATTACTGGGTGGCTTTGTATTGGGGCAAGCGGTGCTGTTGGTGGCCCGTTTGTTGTTAAAGATCAAGACTGAAAGCGGCGTAAAAAATGTCCAGTGAAATGGTGAATGAAACGGGTGAAGTAGCGCACGAAGCAGCGCATACATCTGCTGAATACATCAGGCACCACCTGCAGAATCTGACCTATGGCCAATTGCCGGATGGTAGCTGGGGCGTTGCCCATAGCGCCGAAGAAGCCAAGGAAATGGGTTTCTGGGCACTCAATCTGGATACTTTCATCATGTCGCTGCTGTTGGGCGCGGTGATCATGTTCCTGTTCCGCCGTGTTGCCACGAGCATCGTTACCGGTGCACCGAGCGGTCTGCAGAACTTTTGCGAATGGGCCATCGAATTCGTCGATAACAGCGTGCGCGGTTCATTCTCGGCCAAGAACAACATGGTCGCTCCGCTGGCGCTGACCATCTTCTTCTGGGTCTTCAGCATGAACCTGATGGACTTGATCCCCATCGACTGGGTTCCCGGTCTGCTGGGTCTGCTGGGCGTTCCATTCTTCAAAGTCGTTCCTTCCACCGATCCTAACGCAACCTTTGGCATGGCCATCGGCGTGTTCCTGCTGGTGCTGTACTACAGCGTCAAGATGAAAGGCTTCGGCGGTTTCATGGGCGAGCTGACATTGCAGCCGTTCGGCAAGTGGGGCATGCCGGTCAACTTCCTTCTGGAAGGCGTCAACCTGATCGCTAAACCGATCTCGCTGGCATTGCGTCTGTTCGGCAACATGTATGCGGGCGAAATGATCTTCATCCTGATCGCGCTGATGGGCGGCGCATGGGCAGGCTTCAGCATGGGCGGCGTAACCCTGTTCGGTTCGCAGATCCTGTTGTCGCTGGGCTGGGCGATATTCCACATCCTGATCGTGACCCTGCAGGCGTTCATTTTCATGACGCTGACCGTGGTCTATCTGGACATGGCGCATCAGGAACACCACTGATTTTCGGTTTCATTAACATCAACATCACTTTTATCAAATAGGAGAAATACAAATGGAAATGGCAAACGCACTGCTGTACATCGCTGGCGCATTGATGATGGGTCTGGGCGCTCTCGGCGCAGCCGTCGGTATCGGTATCCTCGGTGGCCGCTTCCTGGAAGGCGCAGCTCGTCAACCGGAACTGATCCCGATGTTGCGTACCCAGTTCTTCGTTGTGATGGGTCTGGTCGACGCCGTTCCGATGATCGCTGTTGGTATCGCGATGTACGTTCTGTTCGCTGTGGCTTAATCCTCGCGACAAGAAACGCTTAACTAAGAAAGGTAGCTTGCATGAATATCAATGCAACTCTTCTCGCCCAACTGATCATGTTCGCGCTGTTTGTCTGGTTCTGCATGAAGTTCGTCTGGACGCCCATCGTGGCTGCGCTGGACGCACGCAAGAAGCTGATCGCAGACGGACTGGCTGATGCCGAGCGTGCCAAGCACGACCTCGAACTGGCCTCCAAGCGTGCTGCAGAGATCCTGCGCGAAGCGAAGGAAAAGGCGGGCGAGATCGTGACCAATGGCGAAAAACGCGCCAGCGAGATCGTCGAAGAAGCCAAGGGTCAAGCCAAGGTGGAGGGTGACCGTATCGTTGCCGGCGCCAAGGCCGAGATCGATCAGGAAGTGTTCCGCGCCAAAGAACAGTTGCGCACGCAGGTTTCTGCGATCGCTCTGGCCGGCGCAGGCAAGATCCTCGGTCGCGAGATCGATGCCAAGGCACATAACGATCTGCTCGACAAACTCGTCGCGGAAATCTGAACGCCATGTCCGAAGCCATAACCACTGCACGCCCGTATGCCCAAGCGGCATTCGACGAGGCGCAAAAGCTGAACGCCCTGAAGGCATGGTCGGAGATGTTGCTGTCTCTGGCCGGGGCGGTCGAACATCCCGAAGTGCGCGCCGTCGTCACCAATCCGCGCGTTGCCAAGAAACAGGTCGAAGGCCTGATGGAAGCGCTGGTCGGCAAAGATGCCAGCGCGCAGCAGCGCAACTTCGTGCGCATCCTGGCCGACAACCAGCGTCTGCTGGTGTTGCCCGAGATCTCCGGTCTGTTCGAGGCGCTCAAGGCGGATGCGGAAAAGACCGTCAACGTGGTGGTGGACTCTGCATTCGAACTGTCTGCCGCACAACAGGACAAGATCGTCAGCTCGCTCAAAAAGCGCCTGGGTCGCGAGATCAAGCTGGTCTGTCAGATCAACAAAGAATTGCTGGGTGGCGTAGTGATCCGTGCCGGAGACAAAGTGATCGACGGTTCTGCACGCACCCGACTCGGTGAAATGGCGAACGCGCTAGCCTGATAAAGAATTATCAAGAATGAGGAAATCCAGATGAAGCTCAACCCTTCCGAAATTAGCAATTTGATCCGCAGTCGCATCGATAACTTCGAAGCACTGACCCAGGCGCGCACCGAAGGTACGGTGGTCAGCGTGACCGACGGTATCGTTCGCGTGCACGGCTTGTCCGATGTGATGCAGGGCGAGATGCTGGAATTCCCCGGCAACACCTTCGGACTGGCGCTGAACCTCGAGCGCGACTCCGTCGGAGCCGTTATTCTGGGTGAATACGAACACATCACCGAAGGCGATACAGTCAAATGTACCGGCCGCATCCTGGAAGTGCCGGTCGGCCCCGAACTGCGCGGTCGCGTAGTGAACGCGCTGGGCCAGCCCATCGACGGTAAAGGTCCGGTCAACGCCAAGATGACCGACAAGATCGAAAAGGTCGCCCCGGGTGTTATCGCGCGTAAGTCTGTTGACCAGCCCGTGCAAACCGGTCTGAAGTCCATCGACGCCATGGTTCCCGTCGGCCGCGGCCAGCGCGAACTGATCATTGGCGACCGCCAGACCGGCAAGACCGCTGTTGCCGTTGACGCCATCATCAACCAGAAGGGTCAGAACATGACCTGTATCTACGTCGCTATCGGCCAGAAAGCATCGACCGTCGCCAACGTGGTACGCAAACTGGAAGAGCACGGCGCGCTGGAATACACCATCGTTGTGGCAGCTACCGCTTCCGACTCCGCTGCGATGCAATTCCTGGCACCGTACGCCGGTTGCACCATGGGCGAATACTTCCGTGACCGTGGCGAAGACGCACTGATCGTTTACGACGACTTGACCAAGCAAGCCTGGGCCTATCGTCAGATCTCCCTGCTGCTGCGCCGTCCGCCGGGCCGCGAAGCTTATCCCGGCGACGTGTTCTATCTGCACTCGCGCCTGCTGGAGCGCGCTGCCCGCGTGAACGCAGAATTCGTCGAGAAATTCACCAACGGCGCCGTCAAAGGCAAGACCGGTTCGCTGACCGCATTGCCGATCATCGAAACACAGGCAGGTGACGTGTCCGCATTCGTGCCGACCAACGTTATCTCCATCACCGATGGCCAGATCTTCCTGGAAGCCGACCTGTTCAACGCCGGTATCCGTCCCGCGATCAACGCCGGTGTATCGGTGTCCCGCGTGGGTGGCGCAGCACAGACCAAGGTCATCAAGAAGCTGGGTGGCGGTGTGCGTCTGGCACTGGCCCAGTACCGTGAACTGGCTGCGTTCGCGCAGTTCGCTTCCGATCTGGACGAGTCGACCCGCAAGCAGCTCGAGCGCGGTCGCATGGTGACCGAACTGATGAAGCAATTGCAGTACTCGCCGCTGTCCATCTCCAAGATGGCCGCAACCCTGTTCGCTGTGAACAAGGGCTACTTCGACGACGTGCCGGTTGCCAAGGCACTGGCGTTCGAATCGGCACTGCATGCTTATCTCGGATCCAAGAACAAGGAATTGTTCGACGCGATCGAATCGACCAAGGACCTGTCCGCAGACAACGAAAAAGTGCTGACAACCGCGATCGAAGCCTTCAAGGCAACTGCAGTCTACTGAGTCGAGGTGAGTTATGGCGGGCAGTAAAGAGATCCGCACCAAGATCAAGAGCGTAGAGAATACGCGCAAGATCACGCGTGCGATGGAAATGGTGGCAGCAGCGAAGATGCGCAAAGCGCAGGAACGCATGCGTGCCGCTCGCCCATACGCCGAGAAGATCCGCAACGTCGCTGCACACTTGTCGCGTGCCAACCCGGAATACAAGCATGCATTCCTGGCCAAGCGTGATAGCGTCAAGAACGTCGGTCTGATCGTCGTCACTTCGGACAAAGGACTGTGCGGTGGTTTGAACACCAACGTGCTGCGTCTGGCAGTGCAGGAAATGAAAACCTGGGAAGGTGAAGGCAAAGGCATCATGGTTTGCCCGATCGGCAACAAGGGTTTCAGTTTCATGAACCGCATCGGCGCCAAGGTCCAATCGCACCTGACCGGCCTGGGCGACACACCGCACATCGAGAAATTGATCGGTGCAGTGAAGGCCATGCTGGATGCCTATGTCGCCGGCGAGATCGACGCGATCTACCTGAGCTACAACCACTTCGTCAACACGATGAAGCAGGAGCCGCGCGTTGAACAGTTGTTGCCGTTGAGCGGCGAGCAACTGGGCACGAGCGAAGGCAACTGGGATTACATCTACGAGCCGGATGCGAAGAAAGTCATCGACGAGCTGCTGCTGCGTTACATCGAATCCCTGGTGTATCAGGCCGTGGTCGAGAATATGGCTTCCGAGCAAAGCTCGCGCATGGTGGCGATGAAAGCCGCTTCCGACAACGCGAAGAGCGTCATCGGCGAGCTCAAACTGGTTTACAACAAAGCGCGTCAGGCAGCGATTACGAAAGAGATTTCGGAGATCGTTGGTGGTGCGGCAGCGATCGGTTGATCGGCAACGAATTCAGAATTAATTTAGACGGGGAATCTTAAAATGAGTCAAGGAAAGATTGTTCAGTGTATCGGCGCGGTGGTTGACATCGAGTTTCCGCGCGACCAAATGCCCAAGGTATATGAAGCCTTGACGCTGGCAGATGCCGGCAATTCCACTGCCGAAGTCGGCCTGACCTTCGAGGTCGAGCAGCAACTGGGTGACGGCGTTGTGCGTACCATCGCGATGGGTTCTTCCGACGGTCTGCGTCGCGGCATGGCCGTGAATGCAACCGGCAATGCGATCCAGGTTCCGGTCGGTACCGGCACACTGGGCCGCATCATGGACGTGCTGGGTCGCCCGATCGACGAGATCGGCCCGATCAAGTGCACCGAAAAGCGCTCGATCCACCAACCCGCTCCCAAGTTCGACGAACTGTCTCCCTCCGTTGACCTGCTGGAAACCGGCATCAAGGTGATCGACCTGGTTTGTCCGTTCGCCAAGGGCGGCAAAGTCGGCCTGTTCGGCGGCGCCGGCGTGGGCAAGACCGTGAACATGCTGGAACTCATCAACAACATCGCCAAGCAACACGCGGGTCTGTCCGTGTTCGCCGGTGTGGGTGAGCGTACCCGCGAAGGTAACGACTTCTATCACGAGATGACCGATGCAGGCGTTATCGACAAGGAAGACTTCACCAAGTCCAAAGTCGCGATGGTGTTCGGCCAAATGAACGAGCCGCCCGGCAACCGTCTGCGCGTTGCGCTGTCCGGTTTGACCATGGCTGAAAAATTCCGTGACGAAGGCCGTGACATCTTGTTCTTCGTGGACAACATCTACCGTTACACACTGGCCGGAACCGAAGTGTCCGCGCTGCTGGGCCGTATGCCTTCCGCCGTGGGTTACCAACCGACACTGGCTGAAGAAATGGGCCGTCTGCAAGAGCGTATCACCTCGACCAAGGTTGGTTCGATCACTTCCATCCAGGCCGTTTACGTGCCGGCGGACGACTTGACCGACCCGTCTCCTGCGACCACCTTCTTGCACCTGGACTCCACCGTCGTGTTGTCCCGCGACATCGCCTCGCTGGGTATCTACCCCGCCGTCGATCCGCTGGACTCCACCTCTCGCCAGCTCGACCCGTTGGTCGTGGGCGAAGAGCACTACAACGTCGCCCGCGGCGTGCAGCAGACTCTGCAGCGCTACAAAGAGTTGCGCGACATCATCGCGATTCTGGGTATGGACGAATTGGCACCGGAAGACAAACTGGCCGTGGCACGCGCGCGCAAGATCCAACGTTTCCTGTCGCAACCGTTCCACGTTGCCGAAGTGTTCACTGGCGCGCCTGGCAAGTACGTTACCCTGAAGGACACCATCAAGGGCTTCAAGGGTATCGTTAACGGTGAGTACGATCACCTGCCGGAGCAAGCGTTCTACATGGTTGGCGGCATCGAAGAAGCGGTAGAAAAAGCCAAGACGCTGCAATAATAAATTAGGAGCCGATTATGGCAATGACCGTACATGTGGACGTAGTGAGCGCCGAAGAGCAGATCTTCTCCGGCCTTGCTGAAGTCGTCGTAGTACCGGGCGAGATGGGCGAACTGGGTATCTACCCGCGCCATACCGCCCTGATGACCCGCATCAAACCGGGCGCCGTGCGCATCAAGCGTCCGGACCAGGAGCAGGAAGAGTTGATCTACGTGTCCGGCGGCATGCTGGAAGTGCAGCCCAACGTCGTCACCATCCTGGCCGACACCGCGATCCGCGGTGCCGATCTGGACGAGGCGCGCGCGCTGGAAGCCAAGCAATCCGCAGAAGAAGCGATGAAGAACCGCACTTCCGATATCGACTACGCGCAAGCGCAAGCCGAGTTGGCAGAAGCCATCGCCCAACTGCGTGCCATCCAGCAACTGCGCAAGCACACACACTAAGCGATACTGTTTCGGAATCGAACAAAAAAGCAGCTTCGGCTGCTTTTTTGTTGTCCGGGCGATATACTTCGCCATCCTTGCAAAGCCCCGAAAATGAATCCTTTGAACATCGTCATCCTCGCTGCCGGCAAAGGTACGCGTATGTATTCCGACAAGCCCAAAGTGCTGCACGCGCTGGCGGGCAAGCCGCTGGTGCAGCATGTGCTGGATTGCGCGGCGTCCTTGCAACCGCAACAAGTGTGCGTGGTGTACGGCCACGGCGGCGATGCGGTGCCGCAGGCCATGCAGCAATACGGCGCAACGTTCGTGATCCAGGAACCACAGCTTGGTACCGGCCATGCGGTGCAGCAGGCTATCCCGCACCTCAAAAACGACAGCCGCACGCTGGTGCTTTATGGCGACGTGCCGCTGACCCGGCACAGCACCCTGCACCAGATGCAGCAAGCGGGAGAAGGGCTAGTGCTGCTCACTGTAAATCTCGACAACCCCACCGGCTATGGCCGCATCGTGCGCGACAAACAGGGCGATGTGCAGTGCATCGTCGAACAGAAAGACGCTTCGCCCGAGCAGCTTGAGATCAGGGAAGTGAACACCGGCATCATGCTCGCGCCGACCGCCAAGTTGCGAGAATGGCTGGGCAAGCTGGGGAACAGCAATGCACAAGGCGAGTACTACCTCACCGACATCGTGGCGATGGCCGTGCAGCAGGGTGTGCCGGTGCATACCGTGCAACCCGCGCAGCGCTGGGAAGTGGAAGGTATCAACAACAAGAACCAACTCGCTGCGCTGGAGCGCATCTGGCAGCAGGAAGTTGCCGGCAAACTCATGGCTCAGGGTGTGACCCTGGCCGACCCGGCACGCATAGACGTGCGTGGTGAATTGTCCTGCGGGCGCGATGTCGAGATCGATGTCGGCTGCATCTTTGAAGGCAAAGTGACCTTGGGCGACCGCGTGCATATCGGCGCCTATACTGTTATTCGCAATGCGCTCGTCGCGCAAGACACCCTGATCGCACCCTATAGTCACATCGACAGCAGCGAAGTCGGTGCCAACTGCCACATTGGCCCCTATGCGCGTCTGCGCCCCGGAAGCAAACTGCATGACGATGCGCATGTCGGCAATTTCGTCGAGATCAAGAATAGCGAGATCGGCAAAGGCAGCAAAGCCAACCACCTGAGCTATATCGGCGACAGCACCGTGGGTAGCCGTGTCAACATCGGCGCGGGTACCATCACCTGCAACTACGATGGCGCAAACAAATTCCGCACCGTAATCGAAGACGACGCCTTCATCGGCTCGGATACGCAACTCGTCGCACCCGTGACGGTGGGCAAGGGCGCGACAATCGGTGCCGGCTCGACCATCACCAAAGATGTGCCTGCCGGGGAACTGACCTTGTCGCGCAGCAAACAAATGACCATCGTCGGCTGGCAACGTCCAGTGAAAGGGAAAAAATAGTATGTGTGGAATTGTAGGCGCCGTCGCCAAACGAAATATCGTCTCTGTTCTCGTAAACGGCCTGTTGCGCCTGGAATACCGCGGCTATGACTCGGCCGGTCTGGTGGTCGTGAACGAGGGCAAACTGGATCGCGTGCGCAGCATCGGCCGCGTCGCAGAGTTGGCGCAGAAAAGTGCCAACACTTACGGCGAACTGGGCATCGCCCACACCCGCTGGGCTACGCACGGTGTGCCGAGTGAACGCAACGCCCACCCGCATATCAGCCGCAACCTCATCGCCGTGGTGCACAACGGCATCATCGAGAACTACGAAGAACTGCGCAATGATCTGACTGCGCACGGCTACGAGTTCACATCCGACACCGACACAGAAGTCATCGCTCACCTGATCCACAGCCACTATGCCCAGGGCAGTCTGCTGGTTGCGACACAGATGGCGTTGGCACAACTGGTCGGCGCCTATGCGATCGGTGTTGTCGCCGCCGACAACCCGCACCAACTCATAGCCGCACGCAAAGGCAGCCCGCTGCTGCTGGGTGTGGGAGAGGGTGAGCACTTCGTTGCATCCGACATGTCGGCGCTGCTGCAGGTCACCAAGAACGTGGTGTATCTGGAGGAAGGCGATGTGGTCGAGGTGAATCTGGCCAACTACCGCATCTTTGACGCGGTGGGAAATGCCGTGCAGCGCGAGGTGCATGTCAGCCAACTCAACAACGACAGCGTGGAACTGGGCGAGTACCAGCACTACATGCAGAAAGAGATCCACGAGCAGCCGCAGGCGCTGGCCGACACGCTGGAATCAGTGTGTAACAGCCAATCCATGGTACCCGGCATCTTTGGCGCCGAAGCCAACACCATCTTCCCGCAGATCGACAGCATCCTCATCCTCGCCTGCGGCACCAGCAACCATGCGGGACAGGTCGCCCGCTACTGGCTGGAAGAGATTGCGGGCATCCCCTGCGCGGTCGAGATCGCCAGCGAATATCGCTATCGCACCAGTGTCGCCAATCCCAAGACGCTGGTGGTCACTATCTCCCAATCCGGCGAAACAGCAGACACGCTGGCTGCGCTGAACCACGCCAAGACCACCGGACACGCCTTTACGCTGGCCATCTGCAACGTGCCGGAAAGCGCCATCATCCGCCAATCGAAGCTGCGTTTCCTGACCCGGGCCGGTCCCGAGATCGGCGTCGCTTCGACCAAAGCCTTCACCACCCAGCTAGCCTCGCTGTTTTTGCTGACGCTGGTGCTGGCGAAGTTGCGCGGACGTCTGGATGTGAACCGTGAACAGCAGTACCTGCACGAGCTGCGCCATTTGCCTGCCGCTGTGCAGAAAGTATTGGCTTTGGAACCGAAGATCGCCGAGATGTCGAAACACTTCGCCGACAAGCACCATGCCCTGTTCCTCGGTCGCGGCATGCATTTCCCGATTGCGGCCGAAGGTGCGCTCAAGCTCAAGGAGATCTCCTACATCCACGCCGAGGCTTATCCGGCGGGTGAGCTCAAGCACGGCCCGCTGGCGCTGGTCGACAAGGATATGCCGGTGGTGTCGGTCGCGCCGAACGACAGCCTGCTGGAAAAGTTGAAATCCAACTTGCAGGAAGTCCGTGCCCGAGGTGGTGAATTGTATGTTTTCGCCGATGCGAATACCCACATGAAAGAAGCTGAAGGCATCCATATCCTGCAAATGCCCGAACACGCAGGCTTTCTCAGCCCTATTCTGCACACGGTCCCGCTGCAACTGTTGGCATATTACGTAGCATTGCAAAAGGGAACGGATGTAGACAAGCCGAGAAATCTCGCCAAATCAGTCACGGTTGAATAATACCGTTGCTATGGCGATGTTTCCCGGCTTGCGGTGAAGACAAACCTGCGCAGCAGGTTAAGCCCGTAAGGGCGGTCGGAGCCACAAGCCCGTAGTTAAAGGTCCATCAACATCCGTTCCCACACCGAGGAGAGAACATGGCGGTCATCGCCGTATTCAACCAAAAGGGCGGCGTGGGAAAAACCACCACCTGTCTGAATCTAGCAGCTGCGCTGTCATTGGCGCAGCGCAGTCCCATTGCGATCGATATGGATCCGCAGGGACACCTGAGCCTGGCTTGCGGGCTGAAGAACGGTACCAACCAGGAGCGCAGCATAGCTGCGTTCTTCCGCGACAAGACCCCGCTGGCCAAGCTGCTGCACAACACGCCAGCCGGCTGGCAACTGATACCCGCGACATTGGAGCTTTCCAAGATTGATGCCCTGTACGGCAGCGACCCGCAGGCCGCGAAGATGCTGAAGCAGGGCCTGGGTGAAGAGCTGACACTTACCGGCGCGCCCATCCTCATCGATTGCTGCCCGATGCTCGGTGTGCTGACGTTGAATGCCTTGCTGGCGTCGGACCGGGTGCTGATCCCGGTATCGGCAGATTATCTGTCGCAACACGGAGTGCACCGCCTGGATGCGGCACTGAACGTGCTGGAAAAGAAACTGCAGCGCAGTTTCGAGCGCCGCATCGTGGTGACCCGGTTCGATTCGCGCAGAAAACTTTCCTACGATATCTACGACAAGCTCAAGGAACGCTACGGTAATCTGGTGTGCAAAACTCGTATCGGTGAAACAGTGGCACTGGCCACCAGCCCGATGCATGGTCTGGATGTGTTCGCCTACGCGCCGCAAAGTCCCGGCGCGGCGGACTATAAGGCGCTAGCCAAGGAACTGATGGACAGCGGATTCGTCTAGACGAAGTATGTGTAGGCGGCGAACAGCAACGAAGTACCCAACAGAAGCGCAATGACCATCAACCAGGCATTGCGCTTTTTTTGTTGGATGAGCATCTCGAGCAACAGCGGCGCCGCCCGCGCCGCCAGATTGTCATTCAGGCGCTCATGCAACAGACGCGGCAACTGCGGCAGCAGGTTCGCAAAACGCGGTGCTTCGCTGCGCAAGGCCTTGATGAATCCGCGCCAGCCGACCTGCTCGCTCATCCAGCGTTCCAGCCACGGTTTGGCGGTCTTCCAAAGGTCGAGCTCGGGATCAAGCTGCAATCCCAAACCCTCAACATTGAGCAGCGTTTTCTGCAGCAACACCAGCTGCGGCTGTATCTCGATGCCGAAGCGGCGCGAAGTCTGGAACAGGCGCAGCAGCACCTTGCCGAATGAGACATCGCGCAGCGGCTTGTCGAAGATGGGTTCGCAAACCGAGCGGATCGCCGCTTCGAATTCATCCACGCGGGTATCGGCCGGCGCCCAGCCTGATTCGATGTGCAGTTCGGCCACGCGCTTGTAGTCGCGGTTGAAGAAGGCGATGAAATTCTGCGCGAGGTAGTTCTTGTCGACATCGGTGAGCGTGCCCACGATGCCGAAATCCATCGCCACATAGCGTCCGTCGCGGGTCACCAGGATATTGCCCGGGTGCATGTCGGCGTGGAAAAAGCCGTCGCGGAAGACCTGTGTATAGAAGATTTCGACGCCATTGGCAGCCAGCTTGCTCAGGTCGACACCCGCAGCCCGCAGCCCCGGAACGTTGCCGATAGGCAGTCCGTGCATGCGTTCCATCACCATGACAGTTTCTGAGCACCAGTCCCAATAGACTTCCGGTACCAGCAGCAGTTTGGCATCGGCAAAATTGCGACGTAGTTGGCTGCAATTGGCAGCCTCGCGCATCAGGTCCAGCTCGTCGTGCAGGTACTTCTCGAACTCGGCGACCACCAGCTTGGGCTTCAGGCGCTTGCCGTCTTCCCACCAGCGTTCCATCAACCCGGCACAGATATCCAGCAAAGCCACGTCATGCGCGATAACGCGCGAGATGCCGGGGCGCAGGATCTTGACGGCAGCCTTGCGCCCATCCGGCAGGGTGGCGAAATGCACTTGAGCGACAGAAGCGCTGGCGACCGGGATCTCGTCGAACTCGGCAAATACATCATGCAGCGGTTTGCCGTAGGCGGCTTCCAGCAAAGAGACAGCCTGCGCGGAAGCGAATGGCGGCACCCGATCCTGCAGTTTGGCCAACTCGTCGGCGATGTCGGTGGGGATCAGATCGCGGCGTGTCGAAAGCATCTGCCCGAACTTGACGAAGATCGGTCCCAGCGTTTCCAGAGCAAGGCGCAGCCGTTCGGCGCGCGGGCGCGCGGTATTGCGGAAGAACAGCAGCAGATTCAGCGGACGGAGCAACCAGCTCGTGCGCTCATGCGCCAGCAGAAACTCGTCCAGACCGAAGCGCAGCACGACGAAGATGATGTTGAGTAATCTGAAGAAACGCATTGCCTACGGTTCCAAAAGAAAAGGGCACGATGAAATCACCGTGCCCTCTAGTTTACTTGAGAAACCCTTAGTTCTGCTGGATACCAGCAAGCAACCAGACAGCTTTGTCGTCTTTCAGGTTCTTCTGCACATGCCAGATCTCGTCGAAGCTTTCGGCCGCGCCGTTGTTCTCGCGCAACTGACCGCTCATGCGTACGCTGGCGATAGCCAGATCGCCCTCGGTCACGACTTCCAGCAAGTCGGTGTTGATGGAGACCACATCGGTCTTCTGTGCCGCGTCACCGCGCTCCTGCATCTGCATCGAGACTTCGGCGAACATCTCCGGCATCGTGTATTCGCGGATGTCGTCCAGGTCCTTGCGGTCATTGGCGGCCTGCAAGCGGATGAAGGTGGTCTTCGCACCGCGCAGGAAGCTGTCCACCGGGAAATCGGCCGGGATGTTGGCCGCTGCTGTGTTGCTTGTGCCGCCGCTCAGGGCTTGTGCAACAGGCTGTTGCGTTCCGCCGTAAGGCGCCCCTGCACCTGCGTATTGCATCGCCGGCTGCTGCTTCTTGCGCAGCATGGACAGCACAAAGAACACCGCGACAGCGCCCAGAATGATCATCATCAGCATGCCCATGCCTTCACCCATACCGAAGTGTGAGAACAGCGCAGCCAGACCCAAACCGGCAGCGATGCCGGCCAATGGGCCGAGCCACTTGTTGCCGGTGGATTGCGGTGCGGCCGGTTGCGCCGGGGTATTCTGCGCGGGCGCAGCGGTCGACTTTTGCGCCGGAGCGCTCAGGGTGCGCTGCTTGCCGAAACTGCCACCGCCGCCGAAGCGCTTGGCCTCGGCATTCGCAGCGAGCAAAGAAAGACTGGTCAGAACAATGGTCAGGAAGATGGCGAAGCGTTTCATGCGGTTCCTTATGAGTGGTTGATACTACGGAAGAAGTTTAAGAGCAAAGAACAGACGCTAATCCCCATTACTGTCCGGGGATTTTGCTGGCCTCTGGCAGCAGTCTGATGTCGTTGACAAAATATTCAGTCTCGCCGAAACACGAGGTCGGCAAGCCTTTATGCTGTTCGTAAATCAGGGCGACACGCTGTCCGACCAGCTGGTTGATCTTGTCAGCAACAGCATCGTCGCGCACCGTGAAAATGAACTTTTCCGGCGCTGCACCGGGCAGAGCCACCAGCGAAAGTTCACCCTCCCAGGTTTTGCAGATCCAGCCCTTGCTGGAAAGTTTCTGCATGAACCCCGCGCGTTCGCCCTCCGAATAGCTCCATTGAAAGGCGATCCAGATATAGCCCGCGAACAGAGCAGCGACGACGACAAGGAAACCGGCAGTAATGGTCAGGGCACTTTTCGGCAGCGGCATGATGTATCCATGAATTAAGGGAAGTGTGGCGGCGATTATAGTCGGGCCAGCTTCACAGTCAGGCGTTTAAAATGGGGCCGGACTGGCGAAGTTCAAGGGCTCGCCGCTCACAGGATGGTTGAAGCTCAGCGAACAGGCATGCAACAACAGGCGCGGCGCACTGGCCGCATCGCCATACAAGGCATCGCCGAGGATGGGATGACCGATGGCAGCAAGATGCACCCTTAGCTGATGGGTGCGTCCGGTGACCGGCTCCAGTTCCACATGTGAATTACTGTTTTCCATACCCAGCAAGCGATAGCGTGTAAGCGAGGGCTTGCCTAGCGTGTGATCGATCATCTGTCTGGGACGGTTCGGCCAGTCGCTGATCAACGGCAGACAGATCTCACCGGCCTCCCGCTCTAGCACGCCGGAAACAATGGCGAGGTAGCGCTTGCTCACCTCGCGCTCCTGAAACATCAGCGAAATCCTGCGCTGCATCCCGGCACCGCGCGCGAACACCATCAGGCCGGAAGTCGCCATATCGAGGCGGTGCACCACCAAGGCATCGGGAAAGGTCTGCAGCAAGCGCGCGGAAAGACAATCCTGCTTGTCCTCCCCGCGTCCCGGCACAGCCAGCATCCCGGCGGGCTTGTTCACCACCAGCAGGGAGTCATCCTGGTAAATCAGTTCGAAAGGGTTATTGCTTGTCATCGCCCTGCGCAGGCGTTGTCGAGACCTGATCGGTCTGAATCTTCTTCGGGCGGTTCTTGCTCGGGTCGGCAAAACGGAAACGCCCCGCCAGCACGCACCCCTTCATGCCGATGTCGCACGGCTTGTTCAGTACCTTCTGGCACTTGCCATCCAGTTCATGCGGACAACCCCAGCCACCCATCTTGAAACCCCATCAAGCCTTTTTAACGAATTCGGTCTTCAGCGACATGGGTCCGATGCCGTCAATCTTGCAATCGATGTCATGGTCTCCGTCCACGAGACGGATGTTCTTTACCTTGGTACCCACCTTCACCACCGCAGACGAACCCTTGACCTTCAGGTCCTTGATCACCGTGATGGTATCGCCGTCCTGCAACACGTTGCCGAACGCATCCTTGAACACCTTGGTCTGCTCGCCAGCCTCAGCGGGCGCGTCTTTCGACCATTCATAGGCGCACTCGGGGCAGACGTAGTTGCTGCCGTCTTCGTAGGTGTATTCGGAACTGCATTTGGGGCATTTTGGCAAAGCGGACATTCAAATTACTCCGTAGTGTGTAGGATGGGTTGATGAAGGAAACCCATCGGGTGCGGGATTATATCGGATGATGGAGATTGCTATGCGCAGCCCATCCTGTGCGGTCTAGAAAACGAAATTGGATAGAACACTGGAGAACATCACAATGAAAAAAACCATAGATAGGAATAACCACCTGCTAGCATTGATACAGAGTGCTGTCAAAGTGTCATCGCTGAGTTGCAGATAACCCTTCCTTGAAATGAACTCCTGTACTCGCCAGAAACCATCCCTTGGGCCAAGCAACAGAGTGGGATAGTCCAAACCTAGGTCATTGAACAACTGCGGGTGATACAGTTGCACATGACGCCGTACTTTTCCGAACGAACTGCCATAGCAAAACATGGAGAAGCACACTCCAACTAGAGCAATAACGAAAAAGATAAGAGCCATCCTGACCGCAACTTGAATTTGGCAACACTTACAACTTATACCCTCTATGCACAGCCACCACCCCACCCGTCATATTGAAGTACTCAACACGCTCCAATCCCGCATCCACCATCATCTGCTTCAACTCTTCCTGTCCAGGATGCATGCGGATGGATTCGGCGAGGTACCGGTAGCTGTCGGCGTCGTTGGCGATGATCTCGCCCATCTTGGGTAGCAGCTTGAAGGAATAAAGGTCGTACATCTTCTCCAGCGGTTTGGCGACTTTGGAGAATTCCAGCACGATTACGCGACCGCCCGGCTTGAGCACGCGGCGCATCTCGCGCAGGGCGGTATCCTTGTGCGTCACGTTGCGCAGGCCGAAGGCGATGCTGACCACATCGAAATAGTTGTCGGGGAAGGGCAGGTGTTCGGCGTCGCACTGCGCGGTCGGTGTGGCTTTGCCTTCGTCGAGCAAACGGTCGCGGCCCACGCGCAGCATGGCGTTGTTGATGTCGGTGAGCACGACCTGGCCGCTGCTGCCGACCTTGTCGAGGAACAAACGCGACAGGTCGCCGGAGCCGCCCGCGATGTCGAGCACGCGCTGGCCTTCATGGACATTCGCCTGTCCCACGGCGAAACGCTTCCAGATGCGGTGCAAACCGACCGACATGAGGTCGTTCATGATGTCGTATTTACTGGCGACGGAGGTGAATACGCCGGCGACTTTTTTGGCCTTCTCTGTTTCGTCTACGGTCTCAAAACCGAAATGGGTCTTTGCCATGTTGCTGCTCCTTATGCTTGCGAGTTCACCCGTCGACAGGTTAGGGGCGAACGGATATCAATTAAGCCTTGTCGCGGCTCGCGCCCGCGGCTTCCAGTTTGCCCAGATAATCGTGCCACATGGCATCCTGGTACTTGCCGAGTTCGTACAGGTATTCCCAGGTGTAGAGCCCGCTGTCGTGACCATCGTCGAACGTCAGCTTCACGGCATAACTACCGGCAGGTTCGACGTCGCTGAGCATCACTTTGCGCTTGCCGACTTGCAGCGTCTCTTGTCCCGGGCCGTGGCCGCGCACTTCGGCGGAGGGCGAGAACACGCGCAAAAACTCGAACGGCAGTTTGTAGCGCATGCCGTCGTCAAAGGCGACCTCCAGCATGCGGGACTGGTTATGTAATGTGATTTCAATGGGAATCATAGTGAACGTATCTTCTTCAGTAATGCGGTGGTGGAGCGTTCGTGCAGGAAGGGGATGCTGTGTACCTTGCCGCCCCAGAGTTGCAGTTCCTTGCTGCCGACGATGTTGGCCGGCTTCCAGTCGCCGCCTTTTACCAGCACGTCGGGCTTGCAGGCGAGGATAAGGTTGAGCGGTGTGTCTTCGTCGAATTTCACCACCAGACTCACCGATTCCAGCGCGGCCAGCACGGCCATGCGGTCATCCTCGGCGTTGATGGGGCGGTCGTCGCCCTTGCCCTGGCGTTTCACCGAGGCGTCGCTGTTCACGCCGACGATGAGCGAGGCGCCGAGCGCGCGGGCCTGCGCCAGATAGGTCACATGGCCGCGGTGCAACACGTCGAAGCAGCCGTTGGTGAACACCAGCGAACGCGGCAATTGCGCGATCCGGTCGGCAAAGTCTTTCGCCTCGCAGATCTTGCTTTCGAAAGTGGGCGTCGGGTATTTCACTAGTCGATGTACTCGAAGACGCGCACGACCTTCTGTACACCTGATGTCGTGCTGGCGATGTCAGATGCGGCGTCGGCTTCGGCGCGGGTGACCAGACCCATCAGGTACACCACGCCGTTTTCGGTGACGACTTTGACATGATCGGCCTTGAACTTGGGACTGTTGACGAAGCGCAACTTCACATTGCCGGTGATGCGCGAGTCGGAACTATTGGCAACGATGCCGGTTGCGCTGCCGACGACCAGTTCGTTGGCGATGCCTTTGACATTGGGGATAGAGCCGACGATGCGCTCGATATCCATCTTGGCATTCTCATTCGCGGTAGTGCCGGTGACCAGTGCAAAGCGGTTGAAGGCGGTGACGCTCACATGCGCCGTGTCCTTGTACTTCTCGTCGATGCGATTCTGCGCCTTGCTCTCGATAGTGTCGTCCTCGACCATCGTCCCCGCGCTGCGGCGGTCATTGGAAGTCATCAGTGCGCCGCCGACTCCGGCGGCGACCACGGGGGCGACGCAGCCCTGCAACAGGCCCAGTGCAACGAACAAGAACGCGAACGGATAACGCATCACTCCCCTCCCAGAATCAGATGATCGATGGCATCGCACATGCAATGCAAGGCAAGCAGATGGACTTCCTGGATGCGCGCGGTGCTTTTGGCCGGTACGCAGATATGGAAATCGTCCGGTGTCAGCAGTTCGGTCATCTTGCCGCCGTCGCGACCGGTCAGTGCCACTACCGGCATATTTCGTTCGTGCGCGGCCTGGATGGCGTCCAGGATGCTGGGCGAATTGCCGCTGGTGGAGATGGCGATCAGGATGTCGCCGTCCATGCCCAGCGCGCGCACCTGCTTGGAAAAGATCTGGTTGTAATCGTAGTCGTTGGCGATGGAAGTGAGCACCGAGCTGTCGGTGGTCAGCGCAATGGCGGCCAGGCCGGGGCGCTCGACCTCGAAGCGGTTGATCAGTTCGGCGGCGAAATGCTGCGAATCGGCAGCCGACCCGCCGTTGCCGCAGATCAGGATCTTGCCGTCGTTCATCAGGCAGTTGACCATCGCCTGCGAAGCTTCCGCGATGGGTTTCGCCAGCACCTTCTTGCTTTGCAGCTTCAGCTGGGCGCTTTCGTCAAAATGTTTACCGATGCGTGTGGTCAGGCTCATGGGCGGAATGGATGTGGATGACAGGGGTGAATATTACCTCAAGGCGGCCCGGCTTAAACCTCGAAAGCGTTCTTTACCCACTCGATGTTCGAGGCCGCGTCCAGCAGCAGGGCGTCAAAACGGCAGGGCGGGATGTGGGGCAGGGAGGCCAGGTATTGCTGGGCGGTGAGGATGAGGCGCTGTTGTTTGTGCATATCGATACTGGCCGCCGCGCCGCCGAAATCGCTGCGGCTGCGTTGGCGCACTTCGGCGAACACCAGCGTCTCGCCTTCGCGCAATATCAGGTCTATCTCGCCGAAACGGCAGCGGTAGTTGGATTCGACCAGCGTCAGGCCTTGTCGTTGCAGGAACTGTGCAGCGAGCTGTTCGGCCTGAACGCCGGGTTTCATTATCGTTGCTTGCTGTCGATCGGAACGCCCTGGCCCTGGCGGATGATGGCCAGAATGGCTTCGCGCTGGAAGAAATGTCCGGAAAGGGTGACTTTTCCCGTGACGCCGTCCAGCGGCAACACGCTCGAATAACTGCGGTTGAACAGCACCTGCAGCAGGCGATAGGCATCGATACCCAGCGCATACAAACGCTCCAGCTCCGGCGGCAAAGGTGTTGCGGAACGCGGATAGATCATCACGGCGGGGTGGTCGGGTTGCAGCATCCACGGCATATCGACGAAACGCACATCGGACAGGTCGTAGTTGGTCAACGTGCGGTTGTTGCCGGCGAATACCTGCGATGTGGAATAGACCGGTATCGTCGCAGTGATATAGGGGCGCAACAGACGCGCTTTGTCCAGTTCGGCGGCGAGGAATACCGAGTTGCCTGGATCTTGCGGCAGCTCTTTCAAGGGGGTGGTGTCGCCGGCATAGACGATCTCGGAACGCAGGATGCCACCCGCGCGTTGCCATTCATCCGCGAATGCCTGCGCCAGACGCTTGGAAAGCGGCGTGTTGGTGGAGACGATGTAGGCGCTCAGCAGCCCGGCGGCGGTGGCGCGTTGCGCGGATTGGCGCGCTTCGGCTTCCGCCGGCAGGCCGAAGAAATAGAGCTGGTCCGACCTCGACTCGTCCAGCGTGTTCAAGGCCAAGGTCGGCGTCATCAGTTCGGGGTTCGCGGCCAGCGCGGCGACACCGCCACGGGTGATTGGGCCAGCCACAGCCACGGCACCGGCTTTCAACGCCTGCTGATACAAGGCGACGACTTCGGTGCTTTCATCGTTGCAGGGGTAGACGCGCACCGGCAGTCCGTTCACTTCCTGACCGGCAGCAGACATGAAACCCTGCTTCACGGCATCGGCGGCCTTGGCGAAGAGTTTCGAATTCAGCGGCAGCAGCAGCGCGATGTGCGGCCCGGTCGGTTCGGTGCTGAGCGGCGCCAACAGCGGCGTGACCACGGGTGCGGGTTCGGAAACCACGGCAGAGACGACGGGCGGTTGTGCCGGGGCGGGAGCAGGAACGGGAGCAACGACGACAGGGGCGGCCGGTGCAGCAGGAGCAGTTTCAGTGACCGGCGTAGTGGCGCAGCCAAATATGCTCACGTATAGTGCAACGATAACGAATCCGCGCAACCAGGAAGATACAGAGGCAATAGTTTGCATATCGAGGCCAAACAAAAATTGGAGTGCGCATTATATGTAGTCGCCACCCCGATTGGAAATCTAAGTGACATCACCCTGCGCGCACTGGAAGTGCTCGGCGCGGCCGATACCGTAGCGGCGGAGGATACGCGCAATACCCGACATCTGCTGCAACATCACGGCATCAACGACGCGCGGCTGCTGGCCCTGCACCAGCACAACGAGCGCGGCGCGGCGGAAAAGGTCATCGCCCTGCTGCAAGAGGGCAAGAACGTCGCACTGGTGACCGATGCCGGAACCCCCGCGGTGAGCGATCCCGGTGCGGTATTGGTGGAAGCGGTACGCAACGCGGGCTTCCGCGTCATCCCCATCCCCGGTGCCAGCGCCGCTGTGACCGCTTTGTCCGCTTCCGGACTGAGCGCGCCGCATTTCCTGTTTTACGGCTTCCTGCCCAACAAATCCGGTGCGCGCCGCACCGCCCTGCAAGCGTTGGTCGAGCATCCCTATACCCTCGTGTTCTACGAAGCCCCGCACCGCATCCTGGAATGTACAGAAGACCTGCACGCCGTTTTCGGCGACGAGCGCGAGATCGTGTTTGCACGCGAGATCACAAAACTGTTCGAGAGCATTCACCGCTGCAAACTGGGCGATGCGATGGCCTGGCTGAACAGCGACCCGAATAATCAGCGCGGCGAATTCGTGCTGCTGGTGTCGGGCGCGATAGCGCGCGAAGGGCTGGATGCCGACACCGAAAGGACGCTGACCCTGCTGCTGGAAGAACTGCCGCTCAAGCAGGCGGTGCAACTTGCGGTGAAGATCACCGGCGGCAACAAGAACGAGTTGTACCAGCGCGCACTGGCGCTCAAGGAAGAATCGAATGACTGATAACAACAAGGCCGCTCGCCCTGAGCCTGATGGAACTACTAGCCATTCGACTAAGCCCGCAAGCGGGCAAGTCGCTGGTTATGTCGAAGGGCAGGTTTCGTTGACAGTGTTTTATGTCGTCCACCGTTCATGGTTCGACAAGCTCACCACGAACGGCTCGGCAATGCATCTAGGATAAAATGAACACCATGAATACACTCACTATCACCCGCCCCGACGACTGGCACCTGCACCTGCGCGACGACGCGCTGATGGCTTCGGTGCTGCCCGATACCGCCCGACAATTCGCCCGCGCCATCGTCATGCCCAACCTGCGCCCGCCCGTCACCACCACCGCGCAGGCCGTGGCCTATCGCGAGCGCATCCTGAAAGCGCTGCCCAAAGGCATGAAGTTCGAGCCACTGATGACGCTCTACCTCACCGACATCACCAGTGCGGAAGAGATAAAGAAAGCCAAGGCCAGTGGCGTAGTGCATGCGGTGAAACTGTACCCGGCAGGCGCTACCACCAACTCCGATGCGGGCGTCACCGACCTGCGCAAGACATACGCCGCGCTGGAAGAGATGCAGCGCTGCGGCATGCCGCTGCTGGTGCACGGCGAAGTGACCAGCGCCGACATCGACATCTTCGACCGCGAGGCCGTGTTCATCGAGCGCGTCATGCAACCGCTGCTGAAAGACCTGCCCGGTCTGCGCGTGGTGTTCGAGCACATCACCACCAAAGATGCCGCGCAGTTCGTCGCCAGCGCACCCGACACCATCGCCGCCACGCTCACCCCGCAGCATCTGCTCTATAACCGCAATGCCATGCTGGTCGGCGGCATCCGCCCGCACTTTTACTGCCTGCCAATCCTGAAGCGCGAGACGCACCGCGAAGCACTGGTGAAGGCTGCCACCAGCGGCAGCAAGAAATTCTTTCTCGGCACCGACAGCGCCCCGCACGCACAGCACACCAAAGAGAACGCCTGCGGCTGCGCCGGCTGCTACAGCGCACACAGCGCCATCGAACTGTATGCCGAAGCGTTCGAAGCAGCGGGCGCGCTGGACAAGCTGGAAGCTTTCGCCAGTTTCTATGGTGCGGATTACTACGGCCTGCCGCGCAATACCGACAAGATCACCTTGCGCAAGGAAGAGTGGGAGATTCCGGCGTCGGTGGGGTTTGGTGAGCACAGGCTCGTGCCATTGAGGGCGGGTGAGGTAGTAAAGTGGAAGTTGTCGCGGAACAATTAAAAATATTTCGGGGTTCTTTATGTTCAAACTACGCAACATAACTCTGGCACTTCTCATTATTGCTAATCCGCTGTTGAGTAATGCTGAATCGACAGATAATAAAACGCAGCAGAGAACAGGATCACAAAAAGTAGCAGACAAGGCTGCGGCACGTGCTTGGGAAGCCCTTCGGGCAGGACGAGTAGAGGATGCGCGTTATCAGTTCAATCAGGCATTCATGTTTGATAGATCAAATGCACTCGCCTTATGGGGTATGGCAGTCATTCACGCGAACAAAGGCGAGTATGCTGAATCGATCACGAACTTTGAAAAAGCCGAGCCGCTTCTAATTGAAGATATAAATTTCAATGTCGATTATGCAAGAACTCTCGGTCATGCCGGAGTAGCAGCAAAAAACGAAGAAATGGTTATCAATGCGTTTGGGAGGTTCAAAAGAGTATTCGAGCGCGCCCCACAACACATGGGAAATTTACAGAATTGGGCAATCACTTTGTTTTATGTGGGGGAATACACCGAGGCATGGAACAAGATAGCGCTTGCAGAGCAAACCCCTGAAGGAAAGCTTGTTGACCAGAAATTCATCTCCGCTCTTCAGAGCAAAATGCCACGCCCAGCCAAGTAAGAAGCGGCAAGTCGCGCGAAATTTGAAGCTTGATATTTAACCATGCCACTATCCAACTACCTCAACACCTCTCCCATCCTCGGCGACCGCATCTACCTGCACCCTTCCTGCCAGGTCATCGGTGATGTGAAGATCGGCGACGACAGCTCCGTCTGGTGCAACACGGTGTTGCGCGGCGATGTGAACCGCATCGTGATCGGGCGCGGGACGAACGTGCAGGACTTGAGCATGGGCCATGTGTCGCACAAGACGGCAGACAAACCGGAAGGCTCGCCGCTCATCATCGGTGACTACGTGACGGTGGGGCATTCGGTGATTCTGCACGGCTGCACCATCGGCAACGACTGCCTGATCGGCATGGGTTCCATCATCATGGACGATGTGGTGATCCCGGACCGCGTGATGGTGGGGGCGGGCAGTCTGATCTCGCCGGGCAAGACATTGGAGAGCGGCATGCTCTACATGGGGCGTCCGGCCAAGGCCGTCCGCGCGCTGACGGATGACGAGATCAAATACCTGCGCTATTCCGCCGAGCATTACATGCGGGTGAAAGACAATTACCTGAGCGGTACCAACTAACCGTGCACTCCAGGGATTTCCTGCTGAGTGACACCAAGGAACTGGAGTTGGAGATCGAGCGTCACTGCATCGGGCTGGGGCTGGACACCACCGATGAGTATCAGGTGCATATGTTCGCCCACGAGATGTTGCAGAATATGGAGCAACTGAAGGATGCGGCCAATAAGGGCAACAGTTCGGCAAGGGCAAAGGTGGAGCTGTTCAGCATGGTGCTGATGCTGCACGAGGCCAATACCAAGGCATATGGCCCAAGCTATATGACCCATTTTAAAAAACTATCAACCAGGGAGTCAGCCTGGGTGGCTCTGGCCACGGCCTTTGGAAGCGAGCTGGAGAGCCGCAATCTGGATGAAGAATGAAAGTGTAGGGAAGCGAAAGATGAGCAAGATGAACGAGCAGGATTTCAAACGGGCCAGCGTGAATCTGGAAACCGCGCAGATCGCATGGCGCGAATTGCAGCGCTACTTCGCCGGCGGCGCGACGGTTGCGGTGGGCGACAGCCTCGATCTGGTCGAGGTGGCATTCCAGATTTCCGAGGACAATGCCGCGCAGGTGGCAGAGTGGATGCAATCCGGGCAACTCGCCCCGGTCAGCGACGAGCAGGCACTGGCCTGGTATGAGGCCGATGCACTGGTATGGGCGGTGGTAGCCAGACCCTATGTGCTGGTGCAGGAAAAGAAGAAGGCCTGATGCTGCTTTATTTCAGCTTTTTCATCGCCGATTCGATCCGCTGGCACAGCGTCTTCAATATCTTGATGCGCGCGAAGTTCTTGTCGTTGGCTTCCACTAGGGTCCACGGTGCGGCTTCGGTACTGGTGCGGTCAACCATATCGCCGATGGCCTGTTCGTAGGCGTCCCATTTCTCGCGGTTGCGCCAGTCTTCCTCGGTGATCTTGAAACGCTTGAAGCCGATCTTCTCGCGCAGCTTGAAGCGGCGCAGCTGCTCTTCCTTGCTGATAGTCAGCCAGAATTTCACCACCACGGTGTTGTGGCGCGTGAGTTGCGCCTCGAAGTCGTTGATCTCGCCGTAGGCGCGCATCCAGTCGGTCTCGGAACAGAAATTCTCCACCCGCTCGACCAGCACACGGCCATACCATGAACGGTCGAAGATGGTGACGCGACCTTTGCGCGGCACATGCCGCCAGAAGCGCCACAGATAAGGCTGTGCGCGTTCTTCCTCGGTCGGCGCGGCGATCGGTACCACTTGATATTCGCGTGCTTCGAGTGCGCCGGTGATGCGGCGGATGGCTCCGCCTTTGCCGGCGGCATCGTTGCCTTCGAACACCGCCACCACTGTGATGTCCTTGAACTTCGGGTCGCGTGTGAGCATGGCCAGTTTGCCCTGATACTTTTCCAGCGCGGTCTCGAATCTCTTCTTGTCCAGCTTCTGCGTAAGGTCCAGCGTCTCGAGGATATTGAGCTTGTCGATGGGCGGCAACAGCGGCGCAGCGCGGACGGAATGCTCTCTCTTCCTATCCGATTCGGCCAGGCGTTTGCGCAGCGATTCGAGGATGACTTTGCCGACGGTCAGGCCGCGATAGCGCGCGTCAGCACCCTCGACCACGATCCACGGCGCTTCGGCGGTGCTGGTATGGCGGATGACGCTTTCGTGGATGGTGAGGAACTTGTCGTAACGCTTGAAGTGATCCCAGTCGCGCTTGGTGACGCGCCAGCGCGTCTTGGGGTTCTTCTCCAGCGCCTTGAGACGGGATTCCTGCTTGTCCTTGGACAGGTGCAGCCAGAACTTGATGATCAGTGCGCCTTCATCGGTCAGCATCTTTTCCAGACGTTTGGCTCGCTCCAGACTTTGGTCGAGTTCGGCGACCTTGGTATAGCCCAGCGCGCGGTTGAGGATGGGCCAGGTGTACCAGGAGCCCATGAACACGCCGATCTTGCCCCTGGGCGGCAGTGCGCGCCAGAAGCGCCACATCATCGGGCGCTCCATCTCTTCGTCGGAAGGCTCGCCCATGCCGTGGGTCTGGATGAAACGCGGGTCCATCCATTCGTTGAGCAGGTTAACGGTCTCGCCGCGCCCCGCACCGTCGACGCCGCCGATGAGGATGATGACAGGGAATTTCCCTTTTTCCGCCAGATCGAACTGCGCATCCAGCAGCGCCTCGCGAAGCTTGGGCACTTCGGCATCGTAAGTGGCTTTGTCGACTTTATGTCCCAGCTCTGCCGATTCAAACATGATGTCCTCCGCTAGAAAGTTATAGTTGTTCGGGGGTGATGGCGAGACGCAGGAGGGTCTGGTAATCGCCCTCACGTTCGCGGCGGCTGAACCACCACACAGCGCCCTTTTTGATGCTCCAGTATTCGGGATGTCCGGTCATCAGCAATGCGGCCAGTTCGCCCAGCCAGGGCTGGTGTCCGACCAGCAGTACTGCGCCGCCCGCCATTGGCCAGCCCGCAGTCGCGATGGCTTTTTCAGGCGTGGAATGCACGTCGATGTTGGGGGCGGTGATGAAATGCTTGCTGAGTGCGGCGGCGGTCTGCTGCGCGCGCAGGGCGGGACTGACCAGGATGCGGGTGTGGGCGGGCAGCCGCGGGGCGAGGAAATTCGCCATGTGCTCAGCTTGCCGCAATCCCTTTTCAGTGAGTGCACGCGCGCTGTCGGGCACGGTATCCGCAGCCTCGGCATGTCGCCACAGGATCAACTCCATCTCCTCCATCCCCCGTTTATTACAATTTATTACACTATCGGTTGCCAGAATATACCGTATATACTGTTTCCGCCATATTCACACACGGAGACCGATATGACCAGCACAACACCGCGCAAACCCGTTGCCAAAAAACCCGCCGTCAGGAAACCTGCCGCCGCACGCAAACCTGCTGTGGCAAAGACAGCAGCCAAACCGGTCAAGAAACACAAGAAAGAAAAGAAAGCCAACAGCAAGGTGAAAGTCGTGCGCGACAGCTTCACCATGCCGCAGGCGGATTACGAATTGATTGCCGCGATCAAGGGGAAGGCATTGACTGCCGGGCTGCATTTGAAGAAGAGCGAACTGCTGCGCGCCGGATTGCAGGTCCTGTCAAAACTGACAGCGGTACAACTGAAGCGCGCGATCTCCGGCCTCGAGAAGATCAAGACCGGCCGGCCGGCCAAAAGCTAGTCCTCGGCGACCGCGAGCGGTTGCCCCATTGCCTGCAAAAGCTCGGTCTGCGCGCAGGTCTCGCTGCCGCGACCGGGCGTCTTGCGGTGCCAGAATCCGTTGCAATCCATCTCCCACGCCTGCACGTTGTCCTTCAGGTAGGCTTTCAGACCCTCGTCTAGCACGCGTTTCTTGAGCTTCTCGTCCAGGACGGGGAAGCACACCTCGATGCGGCGGAAGAAGTTGCGGTCCATCCAGTCGGCGCTGGCAAGATAGACGTTATGCGCTAGGTCGTTGCGGAAATAGAAGATGCGCGTGTGTTCGAGGAAGCGGCCGATGATGGAGCGCACGGTGATGTTCTCGGACAGGCCTTTCACACCGGGACGCAGTGCGCAGACGCCGCGCACGATGAGGTCGATCTTCACGCCCGCCTGTGACGCGTCGTACAGCGCGGTGATGATCTCGGGTTCCAGCAGCGAGTTCATCTTGGCGATGATGTGCGCGCGTTTACCATCCTTGGCAAGCTTGACCTCGTTGGCGATGGCTTCGAGGATCTTGGGATGCAGGGTGAACGGCGATTGCCACAGGTGCTTCAGCTTGCTGGCTTTGCCCAGCCCGGTGAGCTGGGTGAACACCTCGTTCACATCGGAGCAAACTTCCTCGTTGCTGGTGAACATGCCGAAGTCGGTGTAAAGCCGGGCAGTGCGCGGGTGATAGTTGCCGGTGCCCAGGTGCGCGTAGCGGCGCAGCTTGCCGTCTTCGCGGCGTACCACCATCAGCATCTTGGCGTGGGTCTTGTGTCCGACCACGCCGTACACCACATGCGCGCCGACCGCTTCCAGACGACCAGCCCAGTTGATGTTGGCCTCCTCGTCGAAGCGGGCGAGCAGCTCCACCACCACGGTCACTTCCTTGCCCGCACGGGCTGCGCCGATGAGCGCTTCCATCAGTTCCGAATCGGTACCGGTGCGATACACCGTCTGCTTGATGGCGACCACATTGGGATCGGCCACTGCCTGCTGGATGAAATCAATGACCGGCTTGAACGACTGGTAAGGGTGGTGCAGCAGCACGTCGTTCTTGCGGATGACCTTGAACATGTCCGCGCCTTTTTTTTGCAACAGAGGCGGCATACCGGGCACGAAGGGCGCGAACTTGAGGTCTTCGCGGTCGACTTTGTCGGGGATGTTGAAGAGTCGCACCAGATTCACCGGGCCGTGCACACGGAACAGGTCATCGGCTTTCAGTTCGAACTGTTGCAACAGGAAATCAGCCAGTTCGGGCGGGCAGTTGTCGGCGACTTCCAGACGCACGGCATCGCCGAAATGGCGCTGCGGCAGCTCGCCCTGCAGGCTGATGCGCAGGTTCTTCACTTCTTCCTCGTCCACGAACAGATCGCTGTTGCGGGTGACGCGGAACTGGTAACAACCCAGCACTTCCATGCCGGAGAAGAGTTCGCCGACATGCGCGTGCAGGATGGAGGACAGGAAGATGAATCCGTGCGGGCAGCCTGCGAGCTCCGGCGGTACCTGGATGGCGCGCGGCAATACGCGTGGCGCCTGGACGATGGCCTTGGCCGAGTTGCGCCCGAACGCATCCTTGCCCTGCAGTTCGACCGCGAAGTTGAGACTCTTGTTGAGTACGCGCGGGAATGGGTGGGCGGGGTCGAGCCCGATGGGGGTCAATACCGGCATCACTTCGCGCAGGAAGAAATCCTTTACCCAGGCCTGCTGTTCCGCGTTCCAGTGCGTGCGGCGCAGGAATTTGACGCCCTGCTCGGCCAGCGCCGGAACCAGCTCCTCATTGAACAACTGGTATTGGCGCGCGATGATCTGATGTGTCGGGGCATGCAGCCGCTTGAGTATCTGCGTGGCTTCCAATCCATCCGGTCCGGAAGCCAGACCGCCCAGTTTTTCCTGTTCTTTCAAGCCGGCGACGCGGATCTCGAAGAACTCATCGAGATTGCTGCTGACGATACACAGGTATTTCAGCCGCTCCAGCAGGGGCACCGAAGTGTCCTCGGCCTGGGCCAGCACGCGGCGGTTGAATTCGAGCAGGCCGAGTTCGCGGTTGAGAAAGTTTTGCGCAGGAAATTTTTTTGCCATACGGGGCGTTAAGCGTACCGGTGTTTCAGTGTCGGGGAGTTTTAATTCTTCGGCGGTACGAAGCCGGTCGGCATCTCGGTGCCTTCGCCGAAGAAGTAATTCTCCATCTGCTGTGCCAGATACTGGCGTGCCTTGATGTCGGCGAGGTTGAGGCGGTTCTCGTTCACCAGCATGGTCTGGAACTTGATCCAGCCCTGCCAGGCTTCCTTGGAGACGTTGTCGAAAATACGCTGACCGAGTGCGCCGGGATAGGGGAGACGATCCAGTCCTTCTGCTTCGCGACCGAGTTTTACGCACTGTACTGTTCTTGCCATGTTGATATTCACTCCGTGGGTATTATGTTCGAGGTTTGTGACATTACCGTGAATCCTTGCCCAAATCCAGCGGATGCGCGGGATCGAAGAAGTGCCAGCGGTTCTTGCCCTGGTGTTTGGCATGGTACATCGCGGCATCGGCCTGCTGCATCAGTTCCAGCGGCGAACCTGGCGGCGCTGCGGGATCGCAGGCGGCGATACCCATGCTGCAACGTATATATATTACTTTTCCGTCCATATCGTGCCGCAAGCGCTCGACGGTGGCGATCACACGTTTGGCCAGCGCCTCGACCTGATGCGCTTCGGCGTCAGCGACCAGAATGCCGAACTCGTCGCCGCCGAGACGGTAAAGGACTTCGTTGCGGCGGGCTTGCAGCGTCAGCGCCTGCGCGACCGTCTTCAATACCCTGTCGCCACAATGGTGACCATGCTGGTCATTGATGTTCTTGAAATCGTCCAGATCCAGGTACAACAGAGTCAGACGGCGTTCGTCGCGCCGTGCCTGGGCGAACATGCGCTCCAGGTCCTCTTCGAAACGGCGGCGGTTGTACAGGCCGGTGAGCACATCGCGTTCGGCGCGGCTTTGCGCCTCGTGCAGGCGGGCGTGCTCCACGGTTACGTCCTCGAACATCCAGATGCGTCCGATATAGCGTTTTCCCGCTGCATCGGGCACGACGCAGGAGCGGCTGCGTACAAAGCGGTCGTCGCGCAGTTTGGTATCGAAGGGCGGGCTGATGCCATATTCCCTGAGTGCGGCATCCACCTGCTGCACGAAGGCATCAGGCTGATCCAGTAGTTCGCGCGCATGCTCGATGAGGTCGCTGTCCGGTCGACCGGTGTAGTCCTCGTCTTCGGGCAGGCCCCACAGGTGGCGGCATTCTGCATTGATGTATTGCACCTTGTGTTCGGGATCGAGGAACATCACACCGACTGGCAGGATGGAGATCAGCGCGTTCAGGCGCGCCTGTTCGGAATACACGGCGTGGGCGTAGCGTTGCTGTGACTCGATGCGCTCGCGCAATGCCGCGGCCATTTGATTGAACCCGGTGGCGAGTTTTCCCAACTCGTCCTGTGGCAGGTTGGCTGGCATGGCGGCGTTGAGGTTGCCGTGAGCCATCGATTCGCTGGCGCGTGTGACCTCCTGCAGCGGTTTGACCAAGCGGCGCACCAGCATGAAATACATCGCCGAGCCGAGGAAAAGCCACAGCATGGCGACGATGACGAGCTGCCTGCTCAGGCCGAGCTTGAGCGTGCCGACGAAGCCCGTATCCACCCCGTAATGCAGCATGCCGAACTTGGCGCCGTCGTGGTTCAAGGGGATGGCACCGTCGAAACACTCACTGCCGATATCGTCGGGGTCGCCGACCGCTGCCAGTAGTTTCCCCTGCAAGTCCTGAACGGACAGATAACAATAGCCGTGCATCTCCATGACATCGCCCAGCATTTTGTGCAGGTCGTGCGTGTCATGCGCGGCCGGGCCGACCATCAGGGTCATGGCGAGGATATGCGTGCGCTGCTGCATGTCTTCCTCGACATGACGTGTCAGGAACTGGTCGAGCACCTGCAAGATGTTCAGCATAATGACCAACAGGGCAATGCTGACGAGCATCACCGTGCTGACAAAAAACTTGAACTGCAGCGGACGGGAAAGCAGCCAGTTGATCATGCGCGTTTCGTCGGACGGGGCTTACTTGAGCGACAGCACGAAGACTTTGGAACGGCGCTGGTAGTTGTACAGCGTCTTCTTCTGCGCCGGAAGTTGCTCCACATCGACTTCCTTGAAACCGCGTTCGATGAACCAGTGCGCGGTGCGCGTGGTCAGCACGAAAAGCTTTTGCAGCTTCATCGTCTTTGCCCGCGTGGCGATGTGCTTGAGCAAAGCATCGCCGTAGCCGTGGCGGCGGTAGCCGGGCTGGATCGCCAGACAGGCGAGTTCCGCCGCTTTCTCGTCGGCGAAGGGATACAGCGCGGCACAGCCGACGATACGGTGGTCGTGTTCCAGCAACACGAAGCGCCCGATCTCGCGCTCAAGCAATTCGCGCGAGCGCCGCACCAGGATGCCCTCGGCCTCCAGCGGTTGCAGCAGTTGCAAAATTCCGCCCACATCCTCGATGGTCGCGTCGCGCAGGGTGTTGAGCGTGCTTTCGACCACCATGGTGCCGATGCCGTCGTCGCTGAACAGTTCCTGCAGCAGTGCGCCGTCGGTGTGGCGGCTGACCAGATGCGTGCGCGCCACGCCGGCCTCGCAAGCCCTGACCGCACAGGGCAGGAACAGGCTCACGTCATCCGGCAATTTGCGCTTGCCGGCCAGAACCTTGTTCGCCTCGACCACCGTGAGTTCCTGCAACAGCTTGCCGTCCTTGCCGTGCACGCCGTCGGTATCGGTCAGGAAGATCAGCTTGTCCGCATCCAGCGCGACGGCCGTTGCCGTGGCGACATCTTCCAGTGTGAGGTTGAACACCTCGCCGGTGGGTGAATAACCCAGCGGCGAGAGCAGCACCACCTCGCCGAACTCCATGCGGTCGCGCAGGGCCGCAACATCGACCTTGCGCACGCAGCCGGTGTGCATCAGGTCGATGCCGTTGATGACGCCGATGGGCTGCGCGGTGATGAAGTTGCCGCCCGCCACGCGGATGTCGGCATTGGCCATGGGCGAATTCGCCAGACCAACCGACAGCAGCGCCTCGATCTCCAGCCGTACGCGGCCGACCGCCTCCTTTACGCACAGCATGGTTTCGGCATCGGTGAGGCGGATGCCGTGGTGATAGCGGCCCTCGATCTTTTCCTGTGCCAGCCGCTGTTCGATCTGCGGCCGCGCGCCGTGGACCAGCACCAGGCGGATGCCGAGTGCGGCCAGCAGGTTGAAATCATGAGTTAATTCGACGAACTTGCCGTCCGCCACCACCTCGCCGCCAAAGGCGACGACGAAGGTCTTGCCGCGAAAGGCATTGATATACGGAGCGACGGAGCGGAACCAGTTGACGAAATCGGCGGATTGAAGGGGCATGGCGGTCATATATAAGTATATTTTGATATACGCGCAATTAAACACCCATAACGGAAAAAATGCCATGCGACCGCGCGGGGAGGACCGGCTACCGGTGCCGGGGGAAAGCGACTAAAATACTCGGTATAACAAGCGCGCCAGCGCAGCCAAGCCAAGGACTATCCATGAACCAACTCCTCAGCCAAGTCTCCTATCCGGTGTTCTTGTACATGACTTTTCTATTTTTCCTGATTGCCAGCGGATTCTCTTTCGTCGTTGGCGTGGCACTGGCTTCCAGAAGCCAGAAGGCCTTGCGTGCGTTCGACTCTCTCAATCGCTGGATATCCGTGCGCAAGATGATGCGTCCGCTGATGATGCCCCATAACGTCGAGCCGGCCCTGATGAAGCGCCGTGTCGCACTGGGCTCGGTCATCTTTGCCGGCGCGCTGGCATCGGTCTGGCTGCTGGCAGGGACCGACCTGCGTCCGGCACTGTCCCTGTTCGAAGGCATCCTCACCCCATCGCAGATCGAAGGCGTCGCCGAAAACCTGAAAAGCTTTCTGTTGGTTGGCAACGCGGTCTGCCTGCTGGTGAGCGCCCTGATCCTGTTCTTCCCGCAAGTCCTGTCGACGGTGGAGAACTACACCGACCGCTGGTTCACCATGCGCAAGGCCATGCAGCCGCTGGAAAAGATGCACATGGAAGTCGACTGCTGGGTTCTGAAACACCCGACCAGTGTTGGCATCACCCTGGTCGTCCTCTCGCTCAGTGCGGGGATGCTGATGCTCAATCAGTTGCAGAACATCGTCGCGTAATTTTTCTCAAGCTTCGTCCAGAAGCTTGCCTGCTATCGCCCAGTTCTCTTCCGGCAGTTCGTCGAACGAGATATATGTGTAGGACTTGGGCTTGAGCGCGATGCGTTCCAGTGTGTCGGTGATCTCTTCGGCGATCTTGGCTTTCTGTTCGCGGCTCAAGGTTCCGGCGATGCGGATGTTGACGTATGGCATGGCTACTCCTGTGATGGATAGGGAAATGGGAAGCGTCGCGCTGTCCGGTAAGATAACAAGCTATGATAAACGGGGCAATTCAGGAGATTGGAATGAACGAAACATTACGCAATATATGCTGGGTCAGTTTGGTAATGTTGTTGTCGGTCGGTGCGGCGAATGCCGGCGAGGCGATCGGCACGGTCAAGACACTCAAGGGTGAAGTGAATGTGGTACGTGACGGTGCGGCCATGAAGGCAACGGCAGGGATGAGGCTGATGGCGGCGGACAAGCTCGTCACCGGAGCAGACAGCTCGGTCGGCATTGCCTTGCAGGATGCCACGCTGATGTCGCTTGGGGCTAAAAGCGCGACCCAGTTGAGTGAGTTCCGCTACGACCCGGTCAAGCGCGAAGGCAATATGCTCATCTCGGTCATCAAGGGCTCCATGCGTTTCGTCACCGGCCTGCTGGGCAAGCAGAACCCTTCCGCCGTCGGCATCCGTACCCCTACGGCGACCATCGGCATCCGCGGCACCGACTTCATCGTGTCGGTCGCCGACAAGGACTGAGCTATGGACGCATTTTCCGCCTGGCTCCTCACCGTCTTCGTCTTGTTTCTGCTGGCGGATGAACCTGCCACGCAGCCGCCGGCGGGAAAAGAGACCATCGTTCTGCTGCCCGATGCGGAAGGCAAGAGCACGGGTATCGTGGTCAGCTCGCAAGGGCAGCAGGTCGCCGTGACCGAGCCCTATCAGGGCATCGAACTGGCGGGCGGCAAGGTCGAGAGCAAGACTTTTTCTGCAGCGCAGATCAAGAACATGTTTCCCGAAGTGATGCAGGCATTGCCCGATCAGCCGCGTTCGTTCACCTTGCGTTTCGAGCAGAACGGCACCAGGCTCACTGCCGAATCGGCCGCGATGGTCGAAGAGGTCAGGCAGGAGATCGTCAAGCGTCCCGCTCCCGAAGTCACTGTGATCGGACACACCGACCGCGAGGGCTCGGACGAGGCCAACCTGCGCCTGTCGCAGAACCGTGCGGAAGCCGTGCGCGACATCCTCGTGGCTGGCGGTGTCTCGGCGCAGATCGTCCAAGTGGTCGGGCGCGGGGAACTGGAACCGGAGGTGGCGACAGCGGATGGCGTCGCCGAACCGCGCAATCGCCGGGTCGAGATCAGCGTGCGCTGATCCCCGCTAGTTAAAATCTCCCCACAAGGTCTGCAACGCCGCAATCCCTGCGATGGCGGCGGTTTCCGTGCGCAGTACGCGCGGACCGAGCAGGATGGGGGCGAAACCGGCTTGCTGTGCGACATTCGCTTCGTCGGCGGTGAAGCCGCCTTCAGGGCCGATCAGCAGGGTGGCGCGGCCTTGCGGCTTGGGTTGCGAGTGCAGGTTGCTGGCGCCGCCGGGCAGCAGGATGAATTTGCCGCCGGGGGTGTTGCGTTGTTCGCTGAGCCACGCACCGAGGTCTTGCGGCGCATGCAATTGCGGCAGGGTGTTGCGCCCGCACTGCTCGCAGGCGGAGACGGTGACGTTGCGCCAGTGTTCGGTGCGCTTGTCGGCGCGCGGGCCGGAAAGTCTGGCCACGCTGCGTTGCGTCTGTACCGGCACGATCTCGGCAGCGCCCAGTTCGGTCGCTTTCTGTACCACCCAATCCATCTTGTCGGCGGTGCACATGGCCTGCGCCAGCACGATCTGCAACCCGGATTCCTGCTGCCCCATGAAAGTCTGCAGGTTGCCAAGCATGACATGCTTGCCGTTGATGGCGTTGATGGTGGCATCGAGCGCGTTGCCCAGCCCGTCGAATATCTGCACGGCATCACCCACGCGCAGGCGCAATACACGGCTGGCGTGATGGGCGGCCGCGGGCGGCAATTCGGCGTTGGCGCTTTGGGGTAGTGGCGGCGGACAGTAGAAGCGTGGGGCTGACATAGCGGCAAATGGCGTGGTTACTGGCGTGATAATATAACGCCCAGAAAAAGAACGTTTGTTTTTGGAGTTGGAAGAGTCTATGGTCAGTCTGCAACCTCCTTTGTGCGATTTCGGCTGGAAGGCGCGTCCGTTCGACCTGCCGGGTGTGGACGGCAAGCGTTACACGCTGGAAAGCGCGCGCGGCAAGAACGGCCTGCTGGTGATGTTTATCTGCAACCACTGCCCCTATGTCAAATCCATCCGCGACCGCATCATCCGCGACACGCGCGAATTGCAGCAGCACGGCATCAACAGCATCGCCATCATGTCCAACGATCCGGCCGATTATGCGGAAGACAGCTTCGACAACATGAAGCTCGTCGCACAGCAGCACAACTATCCTTTCCCCTATGTGTGGGACGAGACGCAGCAGATCGCGAAGGACTACGGCGCGGTGTGCACCCCGGATTTCTTCGGTTTCAACGCCAAGCTCGAATTGCAATACCGCGGGCGGCTGGATGCCTCGCGCAAGGAAGCCGTGGCTGACGCTACACGCGATCTGTTTGATGCCATGTTGCAAGTTGCAAAGACCGGGCAGGGCCCGCGCGAACAGATCGCCAGCATGGGCTGCTCTATCAAATGGAAAGGTGAAGCGTGAAAATACTGATTCTGGGGGCCGGGCAGGTCGGCTCGACGGTGGCGGAGAACCTGGTCGGCGAAGCCAACGACATCACCGTGGTCGACTCTGACGGCGACAAACTGATCCAGTTGCAGGACCGGCTGGACTTGCGCACGGTTGTCGGCAATGCCGCGCATCCCTCCACGCTGGAACAGGCCGGCATCGCCGATACCGACATGCTGCTGGCGGTGACGCAGAGTGACGAGGTGAACCTGGTCGCGTGCAAACTGGCGGCAAGTCTGTACAACACGCCGACGCGCATCGCGCGTATCCGTACTGTCGATTACCTAAAGCGCGAGGAGTTGTTCAACCGCGACAACTTCTGTGTCGATTTCTCCATCTGCCCCGAGCAGATCCTCACCGATTACATCACCAAGCTGATCGAGTTCCCCGAAGCTTTGCAGGTGCTGGAATTCGCCGAGGGCAAGGTATCGCTGGTCGCGGTGAAAGCGTTCGAGGGCGGACCGCTGGTGAACAAGCCGCTGAGTTTCCTGCGCACGCATATGCCGCAAGTGGAAACGCGCGTGGCAGCGATCTTCCGCCAGGACAGAGCCATCATCCCGGAAGGGGGAACCGAGGTGCTTGCCGGCGACGAGATCTTCTTCATCGCGGCATCGGACAATATCCGCCGCGTGCTGAAAGAGATGCGGCGCATGGACAAGCCGACCAAACGCGTCATGATCGTCGGCGGCGGCAACATCGGCCGACGTCTGGCCAAGGCGCTGGAACGCGACTACAACGTCAAGCTCATCGAGTTCAACAAGAAATCCTGCCAGAGGCTGGCGGGCGAGTTGACCAACACGCTGGTGCTCAACGGCGACGGTACCGACGAAAAACTCATGCAGCAGGAGAACGTCAAGGAGGTCGACGTGTTCTGCGCGCTGACCAACGACGACGAAAACAACATCATGTCCTCGCTGCTGGCCAAGCAGGGCGGCGCGCGCAAGGTGATCGCGCTGATCAACCGCAGCGCCTACGTCGATCTGGTGCAGGGCGGCAAGATCGATATCGCGCTGTCGCCCGCGCATGTCACCATCGGTTCTCTGCTGGCTTATGTGCGCCAGGGCGATGTGGCGGAAGTCCACTCTTTGCGGCGCGGTGCGGCAGAGGCGCTGGAACTCGTGGTCCACGGCGACCCCGAATCGTCCAAGGTGGTCGGACGCCGTATCGGCGACATCGACCTGCCCAAGGGCGCGACCATCGGCGCACTGGTGCGCGGTGAAGAAGTCGTCATGGGGCACCACGACACGGTGATCGAGGCGGAAGACCACGTCATCGTCTTCGTCACCGAGAAGAAGATGGTGAAGAAGGTCGAAAAACTGTTCCAGGTCAGCCTCGGGTTCTTCTGATGGGCCGTTTATTCACCGTTTTCCACGCCCTGGGCCTGTTGCTGGTGGTGTTCAGTTTTGCCTATCTGTTGCCGATCGTCACTGCGCTTATCTACAGCGACTACATCATGCTGTGGGATTTTCTGCTCACCATGCTGTGGACGTTCAGCGCCGGCACGCTGATGTGGCTGGTGACGCGGCGTTACCGGGGCGAACTGTCCATCCGTCATGGTTATCTGCTGGTGGTGGCGATGTGGACCGCGATGCCCGCCTTCGGCACCATCCCGCTGCTGATGATGATCCCCAACCTGTCGTTCACCGACGCCTATTTCGAGACCATGTCAGCCATGACCACCACGGGTGCGACGGTGCTGATCGGGCTGGACAATTTGCCGCCCGCGCTTAATGTGTGGCGGCACGAACTGCAATGGATAGGCGGTCTGGGCGTGATCGTGCTGGCGGTGGCGGTGTTGCCGCTGCTGGGTATCGGCGGTCGCCAGCTTTTCAAGGCCGAAACACCCGGGCCGATGAAGGATAGCGCGCTGACGCCGCGTATCGCCGATACCGCGCGCAGTCTGTGGATTGTATATGTGGCAGTGACACTGGCGTGCATCCTGTCCCTGAAATGGGCGGGCATGAACTGGCTGGATGCCGTGTGCCACGCATTCTCCGCCATGGGGTTGGGCGGCTTTTCCACCCACGATGCCAGTGTTGGCTATTTCGATTCGCCGCTGATCGAGTTCGTGCTGATCGTGTTCATGCTGTTCGCGGTGGTGAACTTCGCCACCCATTTCCTGGCCTGGCGCGGCAGATCGCTGCGTACCTACCTGCTCGATGCCGAGGCGGTCGCATCGGTCGGGCTGATCGTGGCCAGTTGTTTCGGAATCGCCTTGTTCCTGTGGTGGCGCGAGGTCTATCCCGATTACCTGACAGCGCTGCGCCATGCAAGTTTCAATCTGGTCTCCATCGCCACCGACAGCGGTTATGCCAGCGTCGATTTCGGGCAGTGGCCGATCTTTGCGCCGATGTGGATGTTCTTCCTTGGCTGCATCTGCGCCAGTTCCGGCTCCACCGGCGGCGGAATCAAGATGATCCGTACCCTGGTGTTGTTCAAGCAGGCCGGGCGTGAATTCCTCAAACTGCTGCACCCGACCGTGGTCAACCCGATGAAGATAGGCGGCCATGTGGTGGCCAACAACATCGTGTTCGCCGTGCTGGGCTTCATCTTCCTGTATTTCATGACCATCGCCACGCTGACCTTCGTGCTGCTGATCAGCGGGATGGATTTCGTCACCGGCTTCACCGCGGTGCTGGCATCGGTCAACAACATCGGTCCCGGCCTCGGCGAAGTCGGCCCGGCCGGCAATTTTGCCGGGCTGACCGATTTTCAGACTTGGGTCTGTACCTTCGGCATGCTGGTCGGACGACTGGAGATCTTCACGGTGCTGATCCTGTTCACCCCAGCATTCTGGAGGCGTTGAGGCGCGGAAACATTGAACGTGGCGGGACAAATGCGGTAGCATCGCGGGTGGCGGGCCAGTTCCCGCCCGGGTGGGTATAAAAACAATCAAGGGTGGCGAACGTGAGCGAGAATTTATCGGGTATCCGCGTGGTGCTCATCGACGACAGCAACACCATACGCCGCAGCGGTGAGATATTCCTTACGCAAGCCGGCTGCAAGGTCGTGCTGGCGGAAGATGGATTCGACGGCCTCTCCAAAGTGGTCGACAACAAGCCCGATATCATCTTCGTCGACGTCATGATGCCGCGTCTGGATGGCTATCAGACCTGTGCCCTCATCAAGAACCATGCAGCTTTCAAGGACACCCCGGTAGTCATGCTGACCAGCAAGGACAGCCTGTTCGACCGCGCGCGCGGCAAACTGGTCGGCGCCGACCAGTACCTGACCAAACCTTTCAGCAAGAAGAGTCTGATCGAAGCAGTGACTATGCATACAAACAAGCAACCTGAGGATGTGGATTATGGCAATTAAAAAAGTGATGGTAGTGGACGACTCCGCAACGGAGCGCCATGTGCTGGGGGATATCCTGGGCAAGAAGGGCTTTACCGTGGTCTACGCCGAAAGCGGCGAGAAAGCCGTTGAGAGCTCCAAGACCGAACTGCCGGACCTGATCCTGATGGATGTGGTGATGCCGGGATTGAACGGTTTCCAGGCGACCAAGGCGATTACGCAGGATCCGGTGACGCAGCATATCCCAATCATTATCTGCACCACCAAGGGGCAGGAGACCGACAAGATCTGGGGCATGCGCCAGGGCGCGAAGGATTACATCACCAAGCCTATCAATGCAGACGAGCTGCTCGGCAAGATCGCCGCGCTAGGCTGACCGACAGACCGATATGTCGAAGCGCTTCAACCTGCGCGAATTCCAGCAGACCGTGCTGGATCGCCTGCAAGCCCAAGTAGCGGGCGGCAGCGATCACGCCTCCACACTGGGCGTGCTGGTGGGCGAAGAATACTGGCTGGTCGACATGGCCGATATCAGCGAAGTTTTGCCGTTACCGCCGTTAACCCCGGTTCCGCTGACGAAACCCTGGTACTGCGGCGTTGCCAACGTGCGCGGCAACCTCTACAGCATCGTCGATACCGGTGTCTACATGGGTGGCGTCCCGACCGCGCGCGAAGGCCAGAGCCGCGTGCTACTGGCGGGCCACAAGTTCGCATTCAATGCCGGCCTGCTGGTATCGCGCGTGCTGGGACTGCGAAATTCCAGAGATTGGGAGCGCGACGAACGGGACGGCGAGGTGCATCTGCGGGATGCCAGTGGTCAACTGTGGCGCAAGCTGGATCTGGCGCAATTGCTGCACCAGCCGGAATTTTTACAGATCGGCGCGTAGGACGCGCTCGGGAGGAGAAGAAATGGCTTTCAAGTTACCGTTCAGTTTGTCGAAGAAACCGGCGCAGAGCTTCATCAAAAAGGGAGACGGCGGACCGGGCGAGATCAAGACGATCCAGCTCCCCTGGTTCAGCAAACAATCCTTCGACAAGCAATTGCGTGTGCTCGGCGGCTTGCTGTTGTTCTTCCTGATGGTCGCGGCGGTGTTCACCTATCTGGATACGCGCGACTCGTCGCACGCCTCGCGCTATGTGGCGCAATCCTCCAAGCTGCTGATGCTGTCGCAACGTCTGGCGAAAGACGCGGCGGCCAGCTTCTCCGGCGATTCGGCGGCGTTCGAAGGACTGGAGGCGACCCGTGCCGAGTTCTCGGTCATTCTGAACACACTGGACAAAGGTTCGGCTGACCTGCCGCCCACCGAAGGCCAGGCACGCGAGTCCCTGAGGCAGCTGCTGGTCGTCTGGAAGCGCATGGGCGTGTTGCTGGACGAACTGGAAAAAGGCCGTCCGCTGCTCGTCACGCTGGAACGCGGCGCCGCCGGCCAGCGCGACATGCTGAACCTGTCCAACCAGGTGTCGGAGCGGGCCACACCTGCCTACGCCGCCAAGGCCGACCGCCTCAACCGCCTCATCGAGCAGATCACCAGCGCGGTGCAGATGGTGCTGACCTCGGCCTCGACCGAGGACCTGCCGGGTCTGGAACCCAAGATCCGCGAAGCCACGGAACTGCTGGAACAGCTGCCGCAGAGCGATGCCACGGTGATGCTGCTGAAGGAAGACTTCGAGGGTTACCAGTCGGTGGTGGGCTTCATCGCCGCCAACGCGGGTGATGTGCTGACCTCGCGGCTTGCGGGCAAAAGTATCCTGGAAGAAGGCGAGCAGTTGCTGTCGACGACGCAGAAGCTGGTCAACGACTATGAGCGCACGACCACGGCACGGGCCACCAGTTTTGCGGTGTTCTTCTCCGGCGGCATGCTGCTGCTGACGCTGCTGATGCTCTCCAAGATCTACCTGGACGAATCCAAGCGCCGCGAGCGCGAAGCCGGTGCGACCAACCGCAACAACCAGCAGGCGATTCTGCGCCTGATGAACGAACTGTCCGACCTGGCCGACGGCGACCTGACCATCCGCGCCACGGTGTCGGAAGACATCACCGGCGCGATCGCCGACTCGGTGAACTACACCACCGACGAGTTGCGCAAACTGGTGTCGCGCGTCATCACCGCCTCGCAACAGGTGGCGCGCGCCACCGGCGAAGCCGGTACCGTGACCAAGGAACTGCTGACCGCGACGCAGAAACAGGCGACCGAGATCCGCGACGCGGGCGGCGCGGTTGAACTGATGACCAAGTCGATTCAGGAAGTCGACAGCAGCGCGTCGCAGTCTTCCGAGGTGGCGCGACGCACGCTGGAAGTGACCGAGCGCGGCGCCCGTGCGGTGCAGAACTCGGTGTCCGGCATGGACGGTATTCGCGAACAGATCCAGGACACTTCCAAGCGCATCAAGCGGCTGGGCGAAAGCTCGCAGGAGATCGGCGAGATCGTGGACCTGATCTCGGACATCACCGAGCAGACCAACGTGCTGGCGCTGAACGCGGCCATCCAGGCGGCGTCGGCGGGCGAAGCGGGACGCGGCTTCGCGGTGGTGGCGGAAGAAGTGCAGCGCCTCGCGGAACGTTCCGCCGAGGCGACCAAGCAGATCGGTATGCTGGTGAAGACCATTCAGAGCGACACGCAGGACGCCGTGGCCGCTATGGAAAAGAGCACGCAGGGCGTGGTGGACGGGGCGAAACTGTCCGACGCCGCCGGTCAGGCGCTGCGCGAGATCGAATCATCCACGCGCGAATTGACCGACCTGGTGAACAGTATCTCGGTATCCACCCAGGTGCAGACCGATATGGCGCGCGAAGTGGCGGGCGTCATGAGCGACATTCTGAAGATCACCGAGCAGACATCGCAAAGCACGCAGCGCACCAATGCATCCGTTGTTCAGTTGGAAGGCTTGGCGAGCGAATTGAGCAGCTCGGTATCCGGCTTCAAACTGTAAAGGACGACTGTGCAGGCACAATTCAATACGCTGCCGTTGTTGTCGGTCAAGCCGGGTCTGGACGGCTCGCTGGCGAACATCAGCCGCGAATTGGAGGACTTCTTCTCTTCCGGCGGCAGCAACCGCGAAGCCCTCAAGAACGCGCAGGAAGAACTGCACCGCATCGGCGGCGTGCTGCGCATGCTGTCGCTGACCGGACTGTCCGTATTCTGCGCGGAACTGGAAAAGCAGTTACAGGAATTCAACCAGCCGCAGGACATCACCGCCCTGCGCCGCGATGTCATCCGCCGTGCCCTGTTCGGCCTCACCCATTATCTCGATGCCCTGGCCGATGGCGCGACCAATGCCACACTGCGCCTGTTCCACGAATACCAGGAGATGCTGCAGGCGCGCGGAGTGGAGATGGCCTTCGACGTCGACTTGTTCTTTCCCTCGCTACAGGTCGAGCTGCCCGAAACCCTGCTGCAGGTGCCGCAGGACAGCGAGGCGGCGGTGCATATCAAGAGCGCCCGCATGCAATTCCAGCAGGCGCTGCTGAAGTGGCTGCGCCAGGATAACGTCCCCGAATCCCTGCGCATGATGATGGCCGCCGTGCGCGCCGCCTTCGCCTGCGCACCGCAGAATTTGCAGCGCGGTTTCTGGTGGGTCGCCGCCGGTCTGCTGGATTGTCTGATGCATGAAGGCGTGCCGCCCGAACTCAACGTCAGGAAGGTGCTCAGCCGCATCGACCTCAAGATGAAGTCACTGACCGACGGCAGCGCTTTCGACGAGGAGAGCGCCATCAGCGAGATGCTGTATCTGATCGCGCGCAGCCATTCGGTGAGCGATGCGGTGGAACAGGTCAAACGTGTGTACATGCTGGATGTATATCTGCCGGAAGAGCCGCCGTTACCACCCAGCGAGACGGCCGCGCTGCTCGAGAACATGCGCGCGCAACTGCGTCTGGCCCAGGAAGTCTGGGAACAATGCATCGCCGAAGAGGCGGGTGCCTGCCAGCGCTTCGGCGAAGAGATCGCCAAACTGCACGAGCTTTCCGAGCATCTGGACCGCAACACCCTGCAGTTCCTGTGCAAGCAGATCCAGACATCCGCGCAGCATGCCGACGATCCGGAACGCGTGCAGCGCATGTCGATGGAAATGGCGATGGCCCTGCTGCTGCTCGAAGGCGGTATCGAGCATTACCGCCACCTGGGCAGCGGCTTCCATGAGCAGACACGCATCCTGAGCGCGCGCCTGCAGGCCAGCGCGATGCGCTTGCCCGAGGACGAGGGCAAGTTCAACAATCTGGTCTCGCTGTACTGCCAGATGGAACAGCATGAGGCGATGGTGCCGCTGGCGACCGAGATGCAGGGCAATCTGCAACTCATCGAGCAGAGTCTGAACGCTTTCTTCAACAATTCTGCCAAGCGCGCCGATCTGACCCATATCGGCCGTCTGTTGAGCCAGGTGCAGGGCGGTCTGCATATCCTGTCGCTGGAAGTCGCCGTGCAATTGACCGGCATGCTGCGGCAGGTTTCCGAGCGTTACGTGCAGGGCACTACACCACCCGCCGCCGAGATGCGCACGGTAGCGGCGGCGATCAGCGCGCTGGAAGAATATGTGCACGGGTTGGTGCTCGGACAGAAACCGGATCCTTCCGCACTGAGCAGTGTATTGCAGGAGATGACCGAAGTCCGCGCCGCTTCCGGCCAGGAGGATATCGCCCTGCCGGAGGAGGAACCGGTGCATGCCGGTGTTTCGATCCGTACCGGCGGCGAGGATGAAGAACTGCTGGAGGTGTTCCTGGAAGAGGCGCGCGAGGTCATGGAGACATTGCGCAGCAACCTGGAGATCAGCCGCCTGCATATGGACAGCCGCGAACCGCTGGTCACCATGCGCCGCAGTTTCCATACACTCAAGGGCAGCAGCCGCATGGTCGGTCTGGCCGAGTTGGGCGAAGTCGCCTGGGCGGTGGAACGCGCCATGAACAAGTGGCTGCAGGACAACAAGCCGGCCACACCCGAGCTGCTGGATATGATTGGCGACGCCGAAGTGCTGTTTCAGCACTGGGTCGACATGCTGCACAGCGGCAGTGCCAGCGCCACCATCGACACTTCCTGGTTGCTCACCGTTGCCGATTGCATCGAGAACGGCAAGGAGATTCCGCAGCCCGAGGGCGGACGCTCGGAACAGCCTGAATCCACTGAAACAGTGGTTCCGGAAGTCGAGGAAGGTCCGGTCGAGATCGGATCGGTCAGCCTGTCGCTGATGCTGTTCAGTATCGCCACCGAAGAGGCCGCGGGCCATGTGGAGGCCCTACGCAATCAACTGGCGGTGCTGCACGAGACCGAGTCGCACATCGTCACTTACGATTTCATGCGCGCCGCGCACACCCTGGCCGGTGTCAACCGCACCATGGGTTTCGTGCAGATCGCCGAACTTGCCTATGCGCTGGAACTCTGGCTGGAAGAGCGCATCGACAAACCGCATGTGGTGAACGATGAACAGATCGCCCTTATCGATAAGGTAGTCGAGCGTCTGGATGAGATGTGCGCGCTGGTGCGAGAGCAGCGCCAGGAGCCGCAGCCCCAACCCGATCTGATCGGTCTTTTGCAGGCAGACAGGTCGCTGACCCACATCGATGTAACGCCAGCTCCGCTGGACCTCGAATTGCCGGAGCTACCGGAGCAGGAGATCGAAACACCCGCCGTTGTGGAGGAGTTGCCTGTACTGGATTTCGATCTGCCAGAGACAACAGAAGAACACACAGCAGTAGAACAGGCGGCAGAGGCGGAACTCCTCTCCGAGATCACGCTCGATTTCGCACCGGTGAGCGCCGAGATATTGCTGGAAGCGCCTGCCGCTGAGCCCGAACCGGCCACGCCGGAGGTCATGCTGGACTTCGCATTGCCGACCGAAAGCATGCCAGAAGCCGTCGAGACAACTGCGCCTGCCGAAGACGAAGAATTTGCCACGACCGACGAGCCGGAACCCGAAGCAGCACCGGTGCAAAGAGAGCGCAGCGTGCACGACGAGATCGACGAGCAGCTGCTGCCGATCTTCCTCGAGGAAGCGCACGAACTCTACCCGCAGATCGGTACCACCCTGCGCGCCTGGCGCGAAAAGCCCAATGATGCGCAACTAGGACGCAACCTGCAGCGCAGCCTGCACACACTCAAAGGCAGCGCGCGCATGGCCGGCGCGATGCGACTGGGCGAGTTGACCCACCGCGTCGAGGACCGTGTGGAAAGCGCGCTGGCCAAAGGCGAGTTCAGCGCAGCACTTTGGTCCGAGCTGGACAACTATCAGGACCGTATCGGCAGTGCCATCGAGCAGTTGCAGCAACCGCATGCCGCCGAACCGTCAGCCGCAGAACCATCTCTCGCCGAGCAGCAGGCACAGCTTGAAATCACCCAAACCATCTCCAAACAGGCGCTGGAGATCGGCGCCGAGCGCGCCATGCAGGCGGCGTTGCTGCGCGTGCGTTCCGACACGGTGGACCGGCTGGTCAACGAGGCCGGCGAAGTCAGCGTGGCGCGTTCGCGTATCGAGCTGGAACTGTCCGAGTTTAAGAACAACGTGCAGGAACTGACCGAAAGCGTGAACCGTCTGCGCAAGCAGGTGCGCGAGATCGAGATCCATGCGGAAGGCCAGATGCAGGCGCGTATCTCGATCAGCGGCGACAGCGCCGAGAAGTTCGATCCGCTCGAGTTCGACCGCTTCACCCGCTTCCAGGAGCTGACGCGCTTCATGAACGAAAGCGTGCATGACGTGCAGACCGTGCAGCAGACGCTGCTGAAGAACCTGGCCGAGACCGAAGCGGCACTCAGTGCACAGGCGCAGCTCAACCGCGACCTGCAACAGGGCCTGATGAACATCCGCATGGTGCCGTTCTCCAGCATCAGCGAACGCCTGTACCGCATCGTGCGCCAGACCGGCAAGGAACTGGGCAAACGCGCCAACCTCGACCTGTCGGGTACCGAGGTCGAGCTCGACCGCAGCGTGCTGGAAAAGATGACCGCGCCGTTCGAGCACCTGTTGCGCAATGCTGTTGCGCACGGACTGGAGACGCCGGAACTGCGTGAACGCGCGGGCAAGGAGCCCATTGGCGAGATCCGCCTGTCGCTGCAGCAGGAGAGCAACGAGGTGGTGTTCGAACTCAGCGACGACGGAGCCGGTCTCGACATCGCGCGCGTGCGCGAGAAGGCCGTCGAGAACGGTGTGCTGCAGGAAGGCGAAGAGATCAGCGACGAGCTGGCGATGCAACTGATCTTTACGCCGGGTCTTTCCACCGCCAGCGAGATCACCGAAATCTCCGGCCGCGGCGTCGGTCTGGACGTGGTGCGCAGCGAGATCACCGCGCTGGGCGGCCGCGTTGATGTGTCTTCCGAACCGGGCCGCGGCGTGCGTTTCACCATCCACCTGCCGCTGACATTGGCGGTGTCCAAGGTGCTGATGATCCGCGCCGGACAGAATGTCTATGCGCTGCCGTCAATCATGATTGAAAACGTGCAGCAGCTCAAACCCGCCGCACTGGAAGCTTCCTACAAGCAGCAATATGTCGAATGGCAGGGCGCGCGCTATCCGTTGCACTATCTGGCGCGTCTGCTGGGCGACGACGATATAGAAGTCGAAAGCCTGCCGCACAACCCGGTGTTGTTGTTGCGCGCTGGCGAACACCGCATCGCGGTGCACGTCGACGAACTGCGCGGTAACCAGGAAGTCGTGGTCAAGAACATCGGACCGCAACTGGCGCGTCTGCCCGGCATCGCAGGTGCGACCGTGTCCGGTAACGGCACCGTGATCCTGATCATCAACCCCGTCGCCTTCACGCAGCGCATCGTGGTGTCGCGCAAGATCGCCAAAGCCGAAGCGGCTGCGGTGCACAAGGTGCCGGTGGTGATGGTGGTGGACGATTCGCTCACCGTGCGCAAGATCACCAGCCGCCTGCTGGCCCGCTCCGGCTATCAGGTGCTGACCGCCAAGGACGGTGTGGATGCGATGGAGCAATTGACCGAGGTGCTGCCGGATATCATGTTGCTGGACGTCGAAATGCCGCGCATGGACGGTTTCGAACTGGCCAAGCGCATGCGCCAGGATAACCGCACCAAGGACCTGCCTATCATCATGATCACCTCACGCACGGCCGACAAGCATCGCCGTTACGCGCTGGAGCTGGGTGTGAACGAGTACATGGGCAAGCCCTATCACGAGGAAGAACTGCTGGAACACATCGCCCGGCTGGTCGAGGCCTTCCCTGTGCAGTAAAGGCTGAGTGTCTTCCATTGAGCCAACGGCGTGGACAGATTACAATGTCGCCATGCCCGAGTTCAATCTCACGAATCACTTCCTGATCGCCATGCCGGCGATGACCGACCCCTTCTTTGCCAAGTCCCTGACTTATGTGTGTGAGCACAACGAACAGGGTGCCATGGGCATCGTGATCAACCGTCCCATCAGCCTGACCCTCAGCGAACTGTTTGCCCAGATCAACATGCCGCTCAAACCGGCGGAGCTGGAAGACGTGCTGGTGCATTTCGGCGGACCGGTGCAGACCGACCGCGGTTTCGTGCTGCACGACACGATCGGCCAGTGGCAATCCACTTTGCAGGTCAACGACCATATCGGTCTTACCACCTCCAAAGATATCCTGCAGGCGGTCGGCGAAGGCCATGGCCCGCAGCATATGCTGGTGACGCTGGGTTATGCCGGGTGGTCGGAGGGCCAACTGGAGCAGGAACTGGCCGACAATGCCTGGCTCAGTGTGCAGGCCGATGAACATATCCTGTTCGACCTGCCCGCCGAGGAAAAACTGCCCGCCGCCATGAAACTGCTGGGCGTGGATTTCGCCTCCCTTTCCGATGAGGCCGGACATGCCTGAGGGCGTGCCGACCAAAACCCTCTCCGGCACGCTACTCGCATTCGATTTCGGCACCAGACGCATCGGCATCGCCGTCGGCAACACCCTCACCGGCTCGGCCAGACCACTGGACACCATCAACGACGAGAAGAACGAAGTGCGCTTTGCGCGCATCGCCGAACTGCTCGCCGAGTGGCAACCCGCCGCGCTGGTGGTCGGTCTGCCCTGCAACGACGACGGCACCCCGCACGAGATGACCGCCCTTTGCCGCCGCTTCGCCAACCGGTTGAAAGGGCGCTTCAATTTGCCCACCTTGCTGGTTGATGAGCGCTATACTTCCGCCGCTGCAAGCTCGGTGCTGACCGAAGAAGGGGTGCATGGCAGGAAGCAAAAAGCCCTGATCGACCAGTATGCCGCGCAGCAGATACTGCAAGCGTATTTCGATGAACCAAGCGCAGGAATCTACGCATGAACAACCCACAACTGAACAAGAATGGCGAACTGCAGCACCTGCTGACCACCGAAGGCCTGCCCGTGCGCATCCTGCGCGACATCCTCGACAAGGCCGCCGGATTCGTCAATGTCGCCGAAGGGCACGAGATCAAGAAAGTCCCGCTGCTGCACGGCAAGTCGGTGTTCAACATCTTCTTCGAGAACAGTACCCGTACCCGCACCACCTTCGAGATCGCAGCCAAGAAACTCTCGGCCGACGTGGTCAACCTCAACATCGGCTCGTCGTCCACCAGCAAGGGCGAGACCCTGCTCGATACGGTAGACAACCTCTGCGCCATGCACGCCGACATGTTCGTGGTGCGCCACTCGACCAGCGGCGCGGCCCACCTGATCGCGAAACATGTCGCCCCGAGCATCCACGTGATCAATGCCGGCGACGGCCGCCACGCGCATCCCACCCAGGCGCTGCTCGACATGTTCACCATCCGCCACTACAAAAAAGAATTCCATAACCTGCGCGTCGCCATCGTCGGCGATGTGTTGCACTCGCGCGTGGCGCGTTCGCAGATTCATGCGCTGACTACACTGGGAGTGCCGGAAGTGCGCGTGGTCGCACCGAAGACCCTGCTGCCCAGCCATGTCGAGAAGCTCGGGGTGCAGGTCTATCACGACATGGCGCAGGGTCTGCGCGATGTCGATGTGGTGATGATGCTGCGTCTGCAGAACGAACGCATGCAGGGCGCGCTGTTGCCCTCGGCGCAGGAATATTTCAAATACTACGGCCTGACCCAGGAACGTCTGGCGCAGGCGAAGAGCGATGCCATCGTCATGCACCCCGGCCCGATGAACCGCGGCGTGGAGATCGATTCCAGCGTGGCCGACGGTGCGCAATCGGTCATCCTGCCGCAGGTCACCTTCGGTATCGCGGTGCGCATGGCGGTGATGAGTACTTTGGCGGGAGCGAAATGATGAACATCCATATCAAAAACGGCCGTCTGATCGACCCGCATAACGGCATCGATGCAAAACAGGATGTATTCATCTCCGACAAACATGTGGTCGCAATCGGCAGCGCGCCGCAAGGCTTTGTTGCGGATCAGGTGATCGATGCCGGCGGCCTGATCGTCATCCCCGGTCTGGTGGATGTCTCCGCTCGCCTGCGCGAGCCGGGCTACGAATATCGTGCCACACTGGAATCCGAGATGGACGCCGCGATGGCGGGCGGGGTGACATCGCTGTCCTGTCCGCCGGACACCGATCCGCCGCTGGACGAACCCGGATTGGTGGAGATGCTCAAGCATCGCGCCCGCTTGTTGAATCAGGCGCGTGTGTTCCCGGTCGGTGCGCTGACCTACGGCCTCAAGGGTGCCGAACTCACCGAGATGATCGAGTTGACCGAGGCGGGCTGCAAAGCCTTCGGCCATGCCGATGCGCCGCTCATCGACACGCGCGTGCTGATGCGCGCCATGCAATATGCGGCGACCTTCGGTTACCGCGTCTGGATGCGTCCGCAGGACAGCTACCTCGCGCGCAACGGCGTGGCGCACGATGGCGAAGTCTCGACCCGGCTGGGCCTGCCGCCCATCCCGGTGGTCGCGGAAACGACGGCACTGGCCACCATGCTGCAACTGGCGCAGGAGACGGGTGTGAAGCTGCATATCTGCCGTATCTCCAGTGCGGCCGGTGTGGAGTTGATCCGCGCTGCCAAACGTGCCGGCTTGCCGGTGACCTGCGATGTGTCGATGAACCATGTGCATCTCACCGAGATGGACATCGGCTTCTTCGATTCCAACTGCCACCTGATGCCGCCGCTGCGCAGCCTGCGCGACAAGGCCGCGCTGCGTGCCGGACTGTGCGACGGCACCATCGACGCGATCTGCTCCGACCACTCGCCGGTGGACGACGATGCCAAGCAACTGCCGTTCGCCGAGGCAGAGGCGGGCGCGACCGGCATGGAACTGCTGCTGCCGCTGCTGCTCAAGTGGGCCGAAGAAGACAAGGTCACGCTGCCGGATGCGCTCAAGCGCGTCACTATCAATCCGGCGCAACTGCTGGGTGTGAAGATGGGTCACCTGAGCGTAGGCGCGCATGCCGATGTCTGCGTGTTCGATCCCAAGGCCACCTGGAAGGTCGAACCCGCGGCGCTCAAGAGTCAGGGCAAGAACACACCGTTCAACGGATACACCATGCAGGGCCGCGTACGCCATACCATTGTCGAAGGTCGCCTCGCCTACTCGCTTTAAAGAACCCGGCTGCGGATGCTCCATCCGCAGCCCAATATAAAAACAGGTTGTCGAATGAACCCATTGCTTGATTTCTCCGGTCTCCCGCGTTTCGCCGAGATCAATAACGAACATATCACTCCCGCTGTCGATGAGTTGCTCACACGCAATCGCGCGTTGACCGAAAAACTGTTGAGCGATGCGACGCCGCCGACTTGGGACAATTTCGTGCAACCGTTCGAGGACGCCCACGAACAGCTGTCGCGCGCATGGGGACAGGTCGGCCATCTCAACATGGTGATGAACTCGCCCGAACTGCGCGAGGTGTACAACGCCAACCTGCCCAAGGTCACGCAGTATTACGCCGAGTTGTCACAGAACCTGGCGCTGTTCCAGAAATACAAAGCCATCCGCAACAGTGATAGCTACGCAAATCTCAGCAAGGCGCAGAAGAAGGTCATCGAGAACGAACTGCGCGATTTCCGCCTCGGCGGCGCTGAGCTGCCGGAAGACCAGAAGGCGCGCTTCATGGCGATACAGGAAGCGCTCTCCGAGCAGACCTCGAAGTTCTCCGACAACCTGCTCGATGCGACCAACGCCTACACCTGCGTCATCGAAGACGAGAAGGACATCTCCGGCATCCACGCCGACGAGCGCCAAGTCGCCGCCGAGGCGGCGCAGGAAGCGGGCAAGAACGGCTGGCTGTTCACGCTGAAAGCGCCATCCTACGGCCCGCTGATGCAGTACGCCGACAACCGCGAACTGCGCGAGCGCATGTACCGCGCCTACACTACGCGCGCCAGCGAGCTGCTTGCGGAAAATTCCAAGATCGACTGGAACAACACGCCGCTGATGACCGAGATCCTGAAACTGCGCGCGGAAGAGGCGCGCATGCTGGGCTTCGGTAACTACGCCGAGTTCTCGCTGGCGAGCAAGATGGCGGATTCGCCGCAACAGGTGGGGGAGTTTCTGCTCGAACTGGCGCATCGCGCGCGGCCGTTCGCGCAACAGGACTTGCAGGAGTTGCGCGAATTCGCCGCTCAACAGCTGGGCCTGAATGACCTTCAGGCATGGGATGTGACTTACGCGGGCGAGAAACTGCGTCAGCAGCGTTACGCCTTCTCCGAGCAGGAAGTGAAACAGTACTTCCCCGAGGATGCGGTGCTGGCCGGCTTGTTCGGTCTGGTCGAGACCCTGTTCGGACTCAGCATCGTGCAATCGAGCGCACCTGTGTGGCACGAGACCGTGCGTTTCTTCGACATCCGCGACAACAAGGGGCTGATGGTCGGCCAGTTCTACCTCGACCTGTATGCGCGCGCCAGCAAGCGCGGCGGGGCCTGGATGGACGATGCCATCACGCGCCGCCGCACCGCCAAGGGTATCCAGACGCCGGTGGCTTATCTCAATTGCAACTTCGCGTCACCGCTGGGTGGCAAACCGGCATTGTTCACGCACGACGAAGTCATCACCCTGTTCCACGAATTCGGCCACGGCCTGCATCACCTGCTCACCGAAGTGGAAGAGCTCGGTGTCTCCGGCATCAGTGGCGTGGAGTGGGATGCCGTCGAGTTGCCCAGCCAGTTCATGGAGAACTTCTGCTGGGAGTGGGATGTGTTACAGGGCATGACGCGCCATGCCGACACGGGTGCCAAGCTGCCGCGCGACCTTTACGACAAGATGATCGCCGCGAAGAACTTCCAGAGCGGTTTGCAGATGCTGCGCCAGATCGAGTTCTCGCTGTTCGACCTGCGCCTGCACAGCGACTACGATGCCAACGGCAAACAGACTGTGCAACAACTGCTGGACGAAGTGCGCAAGGAAGTCACCGTGCTTATGCCGCCCGCGTTCAACCGCTTTCAGAACAGCTTCTCGCACATCTTTGCCGGCGGCTATGCGGCGGGCTATTACAGCTACAAGTGGGCCGAAGTGCTTTCGGCCGATGCCTACAGCCTGTTCGAGGACAACGGCATCCTCGACGCGGCGACCGGCGAACATTTCCGCCGCGAGATCCTGGCTGTCGGCGGCAGCCGCGACGCGATGGAATCGTTCCGCGCCTTCCGCGGACGCGAACCGCAAATCGACGCCTTGTTGCGGCATAATGGTTTGGTGGCAGCATAAACAAAGGAGATGAAGATGAGAAACATCCAGTGGATATGCGTTGTCGCGCTCATGTTTGCGGGCAATGTGCAGGCGGAGCTGTATCGCTCCATCGACAAGGACGGCAAGGTTCACTACAGCGATGTCCCGCTGCAAGGATCGGAAGATGTGACCGCAGTAAAAGCGGATAAAGCGCCGGTGCCGGATGAGACTCTGCCGTATGAGACGCAGCGCGCGATGAAAAATTTTCCTGCCACACTGTACACCTTCCCCGACTGCGGCTCGGCTTGCCAGATGGCGCGCGATTTTTTGAATAAACGCGGCATCCCGTTCACAGAAAAGAGTCTGGTGACAAAGGAAGAAGTCGATAACTACCGCAAAGAAGCAGGAGACAGCCAGGTACCGGCTCTCACTCTTGGTAAGACCTGGCTGAAAGGATTTCTCGCTGAGCGGTGGAACAAGGAACTTGATGTTGCCGGCTATCCCAAAACGGCACCATACCGTCCTGTACGCTCAGTACCCGCTGACCAGCCCGCCCAACCCGCTCAATGAAGATAGCGACTTGGAACGTCAACTCGCTCAAAGTGCGTCTCCCGCACCTGCTTGAGTGGCTGGCGGCCAACCCGGTGGATGCGATCTGTCTGCAAGAGACCAAGACAGAGGACAAGAACTACCCGCAGGCCGAGCTTGAGGCTGCGGGTTACCACAGCGTGTTCAGCGGCCAGAAAACCTATAACGGCGTGGCGATCCTGAGTCGTGAAGCGGCCAGCGATGTGCAATATGGAATCCCCAATTTCGAAGATGAACAGAAGCGCGTCATCGCCGCCACCATCAACGGTGTCCGTATCGTTTGCGTCTATATCCCGAACGGGCAGGAAGTCGGCTCCGACAAATACCAGTACAAACTCAAATGGCTCGCCGCGCTGACGGCGTGGCTAAAAGACGAACTGGCGAAATATCCCAGGCTGGCATTGCTGGGTGACTACAACATCGCGCCGGATGATCGCGATGTGTACGACCCGGTCGCGTGGAAGGATGTGGTACTGGTCAGCGAGCCGGAGCGTGACGCCTTCAAAGCCTTGCTGGCACTCGGCCTGCGCGACTCCTTCCGCCTGTTCGAACAGGCGGAGAAAAGCTACTCCTGGTGGGATTACCGCATGATGGCATTCCGTCGCAACATGGGGCTGCGTATCGATCACATCCTCATCAGCGAAGCGCTGCAATGCAGTGGATGCGTCATCGACAAAGCGCCGCGCAAACTGGAGCGGCCGTCTGACCACACCATCGTGGTCGCAGAGGTGGCGTGATGAAGCGCTGGCTGCTGGCCATGTTGTTGGTCACACAGTCGGCAATTGGCAGCGAGCTCCCGCGCCCCGATCACATCGTCATCGTGATCGAAGAGAACAAGTCGTACTCGCAGATCATCGGCAACAAGAATGCACCTTATATCAACGAACTGGCCAAGCGCGGCGCGCTGTTCACCCAGTCCTACGGTATCACCCATCCCAGCCAGCCCAACTACCTTGCACTGTTCACCGGCAGTACGCGCGGCATCACCAGCAACACCTGTCCGCTCGATCTCAGCGGCGACAACCTCGCCGGTCAATTGATCGCAAAGGGCCTAAGCTTCACGAGCTATTCCGAATCCATGCCGGAGCCGGGTTACGAGGGCTGCATCTACGGCGCCTATATGCGCAAGCACAACCCGGTAGCGAACTGGAAAGAATTCGCTGCATATAACCAGCCGTTCAGCGCCTTCCCCACTGACTACGCACAACTGCCTACGGTCTCATTCGTCATACCCGACCAACGCAACGACATGCACGACGGCAGCATCGCGCAGGGTGATGCCTGGTTGAAGAAGAACATCGATGCTTATGCGCAGTGGGCGATGACGCATAACAGCCTGCTCATAGTGACCTTCGACGAGGATGATGGGTCAGAGGGCAACCGTGTTGCCACGATCATGGTGGGGCAGAGGGTCAAACCGGGGAAGTATGCGCAGCGCATCAACCATTATGGTTTGTTACGAGTGATCGAGGAAATGTATGGCCTGCGGCCGCTGAATGAGAGCGCGAAGGCGCAGGCGATTAATGGAGTCTGGCGGAAATAGGGGGAAACCATCGTAGGGCGCAATACGCTACGCCCTTCGATGAGCTCAGGACAGGCTTATTGCACCTTACAGACGCTATTCGTTTTCCCCATCCAACCCCAACTCCTGAATCTTCCGCGTCAAGGTATTGCGTCCCATGCCCAACAACGTCGCGGCCTCGATACGTCGTCCGCCGGTGTGCTGAAGTGCCTGGGTGATGAGTGTGCTCTCGAACTGTTTGGTGAGGTTGTCGAGGATGCTGGGCTCGCCGCGTTGCAGGGCGAGGGCGGCTTGTTGGGCGAGGGCGGCGCGCCAGTCCTGATTCAGTGCGCCGCTGGTTTGCGCGTCGCGCCATTCGCTGGGCAGGTCGGCGATCTCGACCACGCGGGTCGGCGTCATCACGGTGAGCCAGTGGCAGAGGTTCTCCAGTTGGCGCACGTTGCCGGGGATGTCCTGTGCGGACAGATAGTTCAGCGCGGCTTCGCTCAGCGTCTTCTGTTCCACGCCCAGTTCCTTTGCACTCTTCTGCAGGAAATATTTCGCCAGCAGCGGGATATCTTCGCGGCGCTCGCGCAGCGGCGGCAGGCGCAGGCGGATGACGTTGAGGCGGTGGAACAGGTCCTCGCGAAACAGACCCTGCTTCACGCGCTCGTCCAGGTTCTGATGCGTGGCGGCGATGATGCGTACATTGGCCTTGATCGGCTGGTGGCCGCCGACGCGGTAGAAGTTGCCGTCCGACAGCACGCGCAGCAGACGTGTCTGCAATTCGGCCGGCATGTCGCCGATCTCGTCGAGGAACAGCGTGCCGCCTTCGGCTTGTTCGAAGCGTCCGTGTCTTGTGGTAGTCGCGCCGGTGAAGGCGCCTTTCTCGTGGCCGAACAGCTCCGACTCCAGCAGGTCGCGCGGGATGGCGGCGGTGTTGATGGCGACGAAGGGTTTGTCGGCGCGCGGGCTGTGGCGGTGCAGCGCGTGGGCGACCAGTTCCTTGCCGGTACCGGACTCGCCGTTGATGAGCACGGTGGCGTTGGATGCCGCGAGGCGTCCGATGGCACGGAACACTTCCTGCATCGCGGGCGCATGGCCAAGGATGTCGGGGGCGGCTTGCGCGTCTTCAGCATGCGTGTTCTTGCGCTGGCTCTGTTCCAGCGCGCGGCGGATGAGTTCCACCGCGTGGTTCACGTCGAAGGGCTTGGGCAGATACTCAAATGCGCCGCCCTGAAAGGCCGACACCGCACTCTCCAGATCGGAGTAGGCGGTCATGATGATCACGGGCAGGTTGGGGTAGTCGTTGCGCAGTTTCTGCAGCATGTCGAGACCGGAACTGCCGGGCATGCGGATGTCGCTGATCACCATCTGCGGCATGTTGCCGGGCAATTCGGCCAGCGCTTCGTCGGCGGAAGCGAAGCTCTTGTATTCGATCTCTTCGCGCGCGAGTGCTTTTTCCAGCACCCAGCGGATGGAGCGGTCATCGTCGATGATCCAGACAGGTTTCATGTTTACTCCCATAAATTCGTTTCTCGGGCGAATCGCGGCGTCGCGTGCTCGCTCATTCCTCGCCTACCAACACGGTATGTCTCGTCATTCGCTGCGCGGTTCCTTGCGCTTCATCCCAAGAAACAAACTTCTGGGAGCAAACATGTTCGGTCATGGTTGTTTTCCCGAGTGAGGTAGCGGAAGCACGACGGTGAAGCAGGTGCGTCCCGGTTCGCTTTCGAATTCTATGCTGCCCTGATGCTGGCTGACGAAGTCCTGCGCCAGCGTGAGGCCGAGTCCGTGACCTTCCGGGCGACCGGAGACCAGCGGGTAAAAGATCTTGTCGCGCAGATGGGTGGGGATGCCGGGTCCGTTGTCGATGATCTGTACAGCGATGGCGAGGCGGTGGAGTTTCTTCATCAGCGTGATCTGGCGAGTGATACGCGTGCGCAGGGTGATCGTGCCCTTGCCCTTCATCGCCTGTGCCGCATTGCGCACGATGTTGAGCATCACCTGGATGAGTTGCTCCTTGTCACCATGCACTTCCGGCAGACTCAGGTCGTAGTCGCGGTGGATGAGCAGCCCTTCCGGCAATTCGGCCAGCACCACGCTGCGGACACGCTCCAGCACTTCGTGGATATTGAGCGCACTGAAATGGGGCACGTGTTGCGGCGTGAGCAGTTTTTCCATCAGCGAACGCAAGCGGTCCGCTTCCTGTATCACGACCTGGGTGTATTCGCGAAGGGCGGGCCGGTCCAGTTCCTGTTCCAACAGCTGTGCCGCGCCGCGTATGCCGCCGAGCGGATTCTTGATCTCGTGCGCCAGATTACGTAGCAGCAAGCGATTGGCCTGGGTCTGGTCCAGCATCTGCTCTTCGCGTGCCAGTTTCAACGGACGATCGATGGTGTGGAACTCGAGCAGCAGCGCATAGGGTGCGACCTGCAGCGGCGTGGCGGTACAGCTCAGATGAAACTTGCTGCCGGAGGCGTGCGTGCCGAGTGTCATCTCGTGCTCGATGTGGCTGGCATGGCTGGACAGCGCGGACTGGATGGTGCTGAACAACTGTTCGGTATGCGAGAAAGCGTATTGCAGCGGATGCCCGATGAGGTTGGTGCTGCTGATGCCGAACAGATGCTCGGCCGCCGGATTCAGGAATGCGATGCGCGACTGCTCGTCCAGCAGAATGACTGCTGTGGAGAGGTGTTCCAGCGAGGGAAGTGATGAGGTCGGCATGTCAGTCTATAAAGCAGAAAACATGCCATGAAGAGCGACTACTTGAGATTGGCAAGCTCGGTCTGCAGCGCTTCGATGTTCTTCTCGTGATTGCTCACCTCATCCAGCAAAGGATTAACTTTTTCATCGTATTTGGCAACATTACGGTTGGTTACGGTCTTTGTGATTGGTGCGCCATCTTTCGTTTTTCCTACAACGATCGTTTGTTGATATACCTCTGGGTTGTCCTCCGCCTCTTTTAATTTAGCGCGAGCCTCCTCAAGCGCTTTTTGCTCGGAGGCGAGTTCGTCTTCCAGTATCTTTCGGCGGGTATCGTCGCGGCGCGTCTGTGTTTCCGAATTCACTCGGGGAAAGTTTACGGCAGCCTTGTTCTGCTTCGGCGGCGCGGCCATGGTGGGCAAAGGTTCGAGGTGGAGTTTCTTGCCGCCCTTGATCGGAGCGCTGGAATAGGTGACATGACCGTCCTCGTCCACGCGTTTGTAGATCTCAGCGTGCGCGCTGACGGCGAAGCTCGCCGCACAAGCCAGAACGAACAGGTGACGTAGTTTCATGATGTGGCCCTGAAAACAGTGGGCGCAGTATAGGTTAAGGGGGGCGTGCTGAAAAGACGTAGGCACAAAAAGAAACGGAGCCCGAAGGCTCCGTTTTCAATCACCTCGCTACTGCTTAGAGGCTGTAGTACATGTCGAACTCGACCGGGTGGGTCGTCATGCGGATGCGGTTCACTTCACCCATCTTCAGCTCGATGTAGGCATCGATGAAGTCGCTGGAGAACACACCGCCGCGTGTCAGGAACTCGCGGTCCTTGTCCAGAGCGTCCAGGGCTTCGTCCAGAGATGCGCACACGGTCGGGATCTTTGCATCTTCTTCCGGCGGCAGGTCGTACAGGTTCTTGTCTGCGGGATCACCGGGGTGGATCTTGTTCTGGATGCCGTCCAGACCGGCCATCATCAGCGCGGCGAAGCACAGGTACGGGTTGGCGGAAGGATCCGGGAAACGTGTCTCGATGCGGCGTGCCTTGTCGCTGGCAACGTGCGGGATACGGATCGAGGCGGAACGGTTCTTGGCGGAGTAAGCCAGCTTCACCGGTGCTTCATAGTGCGGAACCAGACGCTTGTAGCTGTTGGTGCCGGGGTTGGTGATCGCGTTCAGTGCCTTGGCGTGCTTGATGATACCGCCGATGTAGAACAGCGCTGTTTCGGACAGACCGGCATAGCCGTTGCCTGCGAACAGGTTCTTGCCACCCTTCCAGATAGACTGGTGCACGTGCATGCCGGAACCGTTGTCGCCAACGATGGGCTTCGGCATGAAGGTCGCGGTCTTGCCGTACTGGTGTGCAACGTTCTGGATGATGTATTTCTGAGCCTGGGTCCAGTCAGCGCGCTTTACCAGCGTGTTGAACTTGGTGCCCAGTTCGCACTGGCCGGCGTTCGCCACTTCGTGGTGGTGCACTTCAACGGGGATGCCGATCTCTTCCAGCAACAGACACATTTGTGCGCGGATGTCGTTCAGGCTGTCAACGGGCGGGACGGGGAAGTAGCCGCCTTTGACTGTCGGACGGTGGCCGGTGTTGCCGCCTTCGAAGGAGTGGCCGGTCGCCCAGGCGCCTTCTTCGGAATTAACCTTGACGGAACAGCCGGACATGTCGATATGCCATTGCACGGAGTCAAAGATGAAGAATTCGGGTTCCGGGCCGAAGTAAGCGGCGTCGCCGATACCGGAAGACTTCAGGTAGGCTTCAGCGCGCTTGGCGATGGAGCGCGGGTCGCGGTCGTAACCCTTGCCGTCGGTCGGCTCGATCACGTCGCAGGTCAGCACGATGGTAGGTTCGTCGAAGAAAGGATCGACATAAACGGAATCGGGATCCGGCAGCAACAGCATGTCGGAAGCCTGAATGCCCTTCCAGCCGGAGATGGAGGAGCCGTCGAAGGCATGACCTTCTTCGAACTTGTCGGCACCGAAATGGGAGACCGGCACGCCTACGTGCTGTTCTTTACCACGGGTGTCGGTGAAGCGCAGATCAACAAATTTGATGCCTTGTTCTTTGATCAGTTTCAGAACGTCGGCGGCGGTTTTAGACATACTCTAATCTCCCAATAAAATTAAAACGAAGCTGTTTTTGAAACGAAGCGATTGATGAAACGAGCTTCTGTGCAGCAGAAACTGTGCCATCCCCCAGAATCTTGCGAGACGCGCATTGTGCCATATTTGGCGGGCATGGGCGCTGCAAAGCACGCCCATGAATGGGGCGCAAAATTGACGCCATGCACTAATTTGGTGCGCCAAGCATAAAGATCTGGATGCTGCGGAAATACGGGTCATTTGCCGTGACGGCAGCACATTTGCGCTTCATGGCAACGAGATCGACAGTGGTATCGAACAGCAACTCCGCATCCACGTGCCCCCCAAGATAGTGCAGCACGATGCGGGTCGAGGGCGGCAACTGCATGCCGAGACGATCGGCCAGATGGGCCAGCAGCAGATGGCGTTGCGGCAAGTGCGCGTTCGGTTTGGCCTTGGCATCGTCCTCCGGATCGATATGCACCATCACATCCATCACGTGATGGCCGTTCAGCACGGCCGAGCGTGCCGCCTCGGCGATGTAATGCCCCTCCGATACACTCACTTTGGGGTCCACCATGATGTGCGCATCCACCAGCGCGTTGTCGGCCATCTTGCGCGTACGCAGCTCGTGCAGTCCGATCACGCCCGGTACTGCTTTCAGGGTATTGCGGATGGCGCGCACCTCCTCCTGGTCCAGGCCGGTGTCGACCAGTTCCAGCATCGCATCGCGCGCAAACTGGATGCCCATCCAGGCGATCATCACACCCACCACCCCGGCGGCGACCAGATCAAGGAAAGTGTAGCCCAGCAGGTTACCGACGATACCGACGATGACCACCAGCGAAGAGGCTGCATCTGAGCGCGCATGCCAGGCGTTCGCCACCAGCATCTGTGAGCGCACGCGCTGAGCGACGGCCAGCATGTAGCGGAACATGCCCTCCTTGGCCGCCAGCGCGATGATCGCAACCCAGAGCGCAAGCGGGCTTACTGCCTGCACATGCTCGGGATGCTGCAGGCGCATGCCCGCAGAGATCAGCAAGCCGACCCCGAGTGCGGCCAGACTGGTGCCGAGGATGAGCGAAGCGGCAGTTTCGATGCGTGCGTGGCCGTAAGGATGATTGGCATCCGCGTGCTTGTTGCCGTGGCGGTTGGCAAACAGCACCAGCACATCGGATACCAGATCGGCAAAAGAATGCATGCCGTCCGCCATCAGCGATTGCGACTTGCCGAAGAACCCGCCCAGCACCTGCATCACCGTCAACAGCAGATTGATGATGATGCTTACCCAGGTACTCTTGCGCGCTGCCGCAAAACGAACCGGATGTGCCGGTTCGAAAGCGGCGGATTTGTCGTGTGCATGAGCGTGCGTGGGATTTTTCATTATCGTTGGGATAGTATGCAGGCGTGCCGTGCAGGATAGCACCGCCGAGTCAAAGGTTAAACACTGGAAGCCAGATGGGAAAGATCACCGAGATTCTACAGGCCGCGCAACAACGCGGGAAAGAACTTAACCTGCCGTATGCGGGCGCCGTGACGCCGCAGGAGGCCTACGAGCTGATGCGAAATGCACCGGGCGCCAGGATCGTCGACGTGCGCACGCGCGCCGAGATCGACTGGGTCGGCAAAGTGCCGGGCGCGGTCGAGATCGAATGGATCAACTACCCCGGCATGAAGCCGAACCCGAACTTCATGGCGTCGCTGGAACAACAGGTCGAAAAAGAAGCGATGGTCCTGTTCCTGTGCCGCAGCGCACACCGCTCGCACGCGGCCGCCATGGTTGCGACGCAGGCCGGCTACAACACCTGCTACAACATTCTGGAAGGTTTCGAGGGTGACAGGGATGCGCGCAACCAGCGCAACAAACGGAACGGCTGGCGTTTGGCCGGACTGCCCTGGGAACAGAGCTGAGTCTTTGGTTGATGAAAGAAAAGGCCCGCCGAGCGCGGGCCTTTTTTATGCCTTCGACCAGTCTACCAATCCGCCGTAAGCGGTCGCCAGCACGATCAAACCGAACGCGATGCGATACCACGCAAACACCGTGAAATCGTGATGGCTGATGTAGCGCAACAGCCAGCGCACGCACAGGAAAGCGCTGATGAACGAAGTGATCGAGCCGACCAGGAAGATGCCCAGATCATCGGCGTGGAACTGATCGCGATACTTGACCACCTCATACACTGTCGCCGCACCCAGCGTCGGGATGGCGAGGAAGAACGAAAACTCCGCCGCCGCCTTGCGTGAAAGGCCAAGAAACAAGCCGCCGATGATCGTCGCCCCCGAACGCGAAGTGCCGGGAATCAGCGCCAGCGCCTGCGCAAAGCCCATCTTCAACGCATCCTTCCAGTGCATGTCGTCCACACTCACGATGTGTTCGGAATGCTTGCGCTTCTCCGCCCACAAGATGATGAAACCGCCGACGATGAACGCCAGCGCCACCGGCACCGGCGAAAACAGATTTGCCTTGATCGCCTTGCCAAACGCCAGGCCAAGAATGGCCAGCGGCAGGAAAGCAATGAACAGGTTAAAGGTGAAGCGCAACGCAGCCTCCTCCTTGCGCACCAACCCGGAAGCGACAGCGGTCAGCTTCGCGCGATACTCCCAGCAAACCGCCAGAATCGCCGCAAACTGAATCACGATCTCGAACACCTTACCGCGCTCGTCGTTGAAACCGAGCAGGTCACCCGCCAGGATCAGGTGCCCGGTCGAAGAGATCGGCAGGAACTCGGTCAGACCTTCGACCACGCCCATGATGGCGGCTTTGATGAGTATGAGGATGTCCATGAGAGATTAATTCTTCGATCGTTCGATTGAGATGCGCCTGTTCACAGCGCGGCGCTCGTCCTCGTTCATCTCCAGCCAACGATTCACCTCGTCGAAGGTGCGCAAACAACTGCGGCAGACATCATCGCCCAGCACTGTCGTGCAATGGCCGATGCAGGGCGAATCGGAGGTGATCTCAGGAGAAGGGTCGGTAGCGAGCATGGCGCGATTATACCGGCTGAGTCGCCCGCTCCAGCCGCGATAACCAAACCATCGCCTCCTCGCGCGATGTGCCGCACATTTCGGCAGAGGGTTGCAGCCCACCGCAAAAGGCCGGGCGCTGCGGCTGGCCAAACACCTTGCAGCACAACTCATCATCCAGTTGCACACACGCCACCCCGGCGGGCTTGCCATTCGGCATGCCGGGCAGGGGAGAGGTGATGGAAGGCGCGATGCAGCAGGCGCCGCAACCTTCCCGGCAGAACGCGCTCATGCCTTGTGATAGACCTCGGCGCCCTGCTTCACAAACTCCACCGATTTCACTTCCATACCTTTCGCGAGCGCCTCTGCCTCGGCGATTCCCTGCGCGGCGGCGAAGTCGCGCACGTCTTGGCTGATCTTCATCGAGCAGAACTGCGGGCCGCACATGGAACAGAAGTGGGCGACTTTGGCGGATTCCTTGGGCAGGGTCTCGTCGTGGAATTCGCGCGCGCGGTCGGGGTCGAGGCCGATGTTGAACTGGTCTTCCCAGCGGAATTCGAAGCGCGCCTTGCTCATCGCGTTGTCGCGGATCTGCGCGCCGGGGTGGCCCTTGGCGAGGTCGGCGGCGTGGGCGGCGATCTTGTAGGTGATGATGCCTTCCTTCACGTCGGCCTTGTTGGGCAGGCCTAGATGTTCCTTGGGCGTGACGTAGCAGAGCATGGCGGTGCCGAACCAGCCGATCAACGCCGCGCCGATGGCGCTGGTGATGTGATCGTAGCCGGGGGCGATGTCCTGCGTCAGGGGGCCGAGGGTGTAGAAGGGCGCTTCGTGGCACCACTTCAGTTGCAGCTCCATGTTCTCCTTGATCATGTGCATGGGCACATGGCCGGGACCTTCGATCATCACTTGCACGTCGTGCTTCCACGCGATCTGCGTGAGTTCGCCCAGCGTCTTGAGTTCGCCGAGTTGCGCTTCGTCGTTGGCGTCGTATACCGAGCCGGGGCGCAGACCGTCGCCGAGCGAGAAGGTCACGTCGTAGGCCTTCATGATTTGGCAGATCTCTTCGAAGTGGGTGTAGAGGAAGTTTTCCTGGTGGTGCGCAAGGCACCATTTCGCCATGATGGAACCGCCGCGCGAGACGATGCCGGTCATGCGCTTCGCGGTCATGGGGATGTAGCGCAGCAGCACGCCCGCATGGATGGTGAAATAGTCCACGCCTTGTTCGGCTTGTTCGATCAGCGTGTCGCGGAAAATTTCCCAAGTCAGGTCTTCGGCCTTGCCGTTCACCTTCTCCAGCGCCTGATAAATAGGCACGGTGCCGATGGGCACGGGCGAGTTGCGGATGATCCATTCGCGCGTCTCGTGGATGTTTTTGCCGGTGCTCAAATCCATCACCGTATCGCCGCCCCAGCGGATGGCCCAGGTCATCTTCTCCACTTCTTCCTGGATGCTGGAGCCGAGCGCGGAGTTGCCGATGTTGGCGTTGATCTTCACCAGGAAGTTGCGGCCGATGATCATCGGTTCGCATTCCGGGTGGTTGATGTTGGCGGTGATGACGGCGCGTCCGGCGGCGACTTCAGCGCGCACGAATTCGGGTGTGATCTCCTTGGGCATCGCCTTGCCGAAGTTCTCGCCCGAGTGCTGTTTGAGCATCATTTCGGAAAGTCCGTCGCGCTTCTGGTTCTCGCGGATGGCGATGTACTCCATCTCCGGCGTGATGATGCCCTGACGCGCGTAGTGCATCTGCGTGACGTTCATGCCCGGCTTGGCGCGGCGCGGGGTGTGCTGGAGGTTGAAGCGCATGTCGGCGAGTGCGGGGTCGCTCAGGCGTTGCTGGCCGTAGTCGGAACTCAGGCGCGGCAGTGCTTCGGTGTCGTTGCGTTCGGCGATCCACGGCGCGCGCATCTCGGCCAGACCGGAACGGATGTCGATCGCAACTTGAGGGTCGGTGTAGGGGCCGGAGCAGTCGTACACGTAGATGGGCGGATTCTTCTCGACGCCGTTGTTCAGGTGGGTGTCGGTCAGCGTGATCTCGCGCATCGGCACGCGGAGGTCGGGGCGGCTGCCCTGTACATAGATCTTGCGCGAGTTCGGCAAGGGCTTGATCGCTGCCTCGTCGACATGCGCAGAGGAAGCGTGGAATTCGGGTGCGTTCATGATGGTGCTCCAAAAATGCAGAAAGCACCGGAAGGATGCTTCCCTACGACGGCATTACCCGTACAGGTTCAAAGGGTGTTTCTCACTTCGTAACGAAGACCCCCAGCGAGGTGGCAAGGTACTGGAAAGGCGGGGAGAAGGCAAGTTGACGATTCAAGTCGGGAAACCCGGAAACAGGGTTGCGGGCTGGGTGTATCGCGTCAAGGGACAATAGGTCGCACAGCCAGTTTGAACGGGTTTAATGCTTTGTCTAGGCCGGAAGTGCTTGTTATACTGCGCCTTCACTAAAATTCAAATGCAGCAAGGGGACAGGGGGATGAACAACGTGGAACTCGCTCGCTTCAATATGGTGGAACAACAGATACGTCCCTGGGACGTTCTGGATATGAATGTGCTCGACCTCCTAAAGAAGGTCAAACGCGAACAATTCGTGCCGGTGGATAAACAGTCGCTGGCATTCATGGATGTGGAGATCCCGCTCGGCCACGGCGTGGCGATGTGGTCGCCCAAGCTGGAAGCGCGCGCTTTGCAGGCGCTCAATCTCAAGCGCAGCGACCGCGTGCTGGAAGTGGGCACCGGCAGCGGCTATCTCACCGCGCTGCTGTCGCGCATGGCCGACCATGTGGTCAGCGTCGAACTGGTTCAGGAACTGAGCGCCCGCGCCGCGCGCACTCTGTCCGCGCACCATTTCGACAACGTCACGCTGGAAGTCGGCGACGCCTCCAAGGGTTGGGGCGGCGAGAAGTTCGATGCCATCGTGCTGACCGGCTCCGTGCCGCTGCCGCCGGAATCGCTTTACGAGATGCTGAACGTTGGCGGCCGTCTGTTTGCCATCGTGGGTGATGCACCTGCGATGCAGGCCATGCGGGTGAGTTGTGTCGCGCCGGGTGTGTTCGAGACCGTCATTCTGTTTGAAACCAACGTCGCTCCGTTGGCTAACGCACCGCAGCCGCAGCGTTTCGTGTTCTAGCATCCCCACTGGCATCGCCGAAAGGGTGATGCCAGCTTGTAAAGTGTAGTCGCAGCATGTAATATTAGAAATCTCTAATATTTGGAGCAGGCGATGAATTTATCCAGAACGACCCTCAGCGTGATCCTGGCCCTCGGCATCAGCCCGCTGGCCGGAGCCGCCGACCTTCTCGAACTCTACCGTGCCGCGCAGAGCCAGGACGCCACCTTTGGCGCCGCCCGTGCCGCGCGCGATGCCGGACAGGAGAAGCTCACCCAGGGTCGCGCCCTCATGCTGCCCAGCGTCAACCTGACCGCCAACACCACCAAGAACGACGTCCACACCGTCCTGCCCGTCGATTCGACCAAGAAATACAACAGCCACGGCT
>Ga0209417_1000443_pt1 | contig 99114 bp, 66 predicted proteins | sample RifGroF2_FD_184002 | JGI IMG/M metagenome (GOLD analysis project Ga0209417, IMG submission 184002) | Groundwater microbial communities from Rifle, Colorado, USA - Groundwater F2 (SPAdes) (version 2) | ecosystem: Environmental > Aquatic > Deep subsurface > Groundwater | place: Rifle, Colorado... | reverse complement strand
TAAATGATTTATTTGGTTAATAATCATAAAGATACGATAATTTATTTAATTAACCAACTGATTATCAAATAGTTATGAACAAAATATTGTTCATTGTTATCATATATTAAAATTCAAAACAGTTTCTAATATTTTTTTAAAAATAAATTGAGACAGCGTATATTTATTATTAATGGAAATCTTTATTAATACAAATAATTTCGTATTGTTTATAAATTTTTAAAAAAACTGGAAAAAAAATTAATAAAAATGTAACTTTTTATAAAAATACAATGTATACATTATATGTAAACGAATCGGGAGGAAAGCGTATGAATATCTTTAAATTTTTATATAGAAAATTAGTTTTAAAATACAGACCGTATTACTCACATTTAGATTACTTCCAAAATTTGAGTGATCAGATTACTATTGATTACCTAATAAGCAACTTATCATATTCCAGCAACTATTTTGAAACAAATCAAAACATCCAAATTAATGGAATTAATTTTAACTCTCGCTTGTGTGAAATAATTGATAAAAAAAAGAAACCAAGCTACAAAACGCAGCATAAAAATATTAAAGAACTAGCAACGCTCTTTTATAGAAAAAAAATTGATGGGCATAAGGCAACAATGATGCTTGTTTTATTTGAAAGCAAACTAATTTTTGCAAGCTATATTTTTGATCATATTACAAGAAATAAATTAGAAAATATTCTTGATGTCATTTCTGTTAAATATTTGAACGAAATAAAAACGATTAGTTCTTCTTCTTTTATTTGCGATACTTTCGGAAATAAAATTCAGTACGTAGAAGGTATTGATTCAAGAATAAATTTTGCTTCCGGGGACAGGGAAGTCTTTCATAAATTAGGCGAATTAAAACATGCGGAAACAATGGCTGCTATTAATAATGCAAAACTGGCATATTCAAATCTTATTAACACTTTTTGATTTGTTCAACTTTGAGTCTACTCCTAAAACCCCATAAATTAAAAATGCCACAAACCTGCCTGTAATGTCATTTTGACGAAATGATACTTTTCGGAATGGATTCAACTTTATGTAGTTGTCATATAATGACTATTTTCAATAAAGATTAAAACGCCGATGTTAAAAAGGATGAAAGATTTCCCGAAAAAATTTCTTTCCCAATAATAAATAAACAAAAAGATATCACGTTTAATTTATATCTTTGCTATTACAGAAAGCAATGAAAAAACTATTTGCGATATTTTTTTTAGGATTAAATATTCTTTCCTATGCACAGGAAAAACCTGTTGCAAAAATGGGTATTTTCACAAAGACAATTGTCATTGAAGGTGACACCATTCCTTTAATCGAAATCAGACAGGTATTAATTTTTCCGCAATTTGTTTTTAAAAACAAAAGACAGGCAGCAAAATACGACCGACTTATTTACAATGTAAAAAAAGTATATCCCTTTGCAAAACTTGCAGGAGCAAAAATTCGTGAAATAGAAACAAATCTGGGATATATAAAAACAGAATCCCTGCGAAAATTTTATGTTAGAGAAGAAGAAAAAAAACTGAAAGCAGATTTTGAGGAAGACCTAAAAAAGTTAACAATTACACAAGGAAAAATTCTTATAAAACTTATTGACCGGGAAACCGGAAACACAACCTACCAGTTAGTGAAAGACCTGCGGGGATCTTTTTCTGCTTTTATATGGCAAACACTTGCAAGATTATTTGGTTCAGACCTGAAAGCAGAATACGACCCCTATGGTGATGATAAAAAAATTGAAATGATAATTCAGCTTATTGAAAACGGACAGTTGTGATGTCAATTACGAATTAAAAATTAAAAATTAAGAATAATGGAAATTCAATAGATGTAATATAGGTATACAATTGTTGATTCGATAGATGTTCAATTGTATTCCTATTGATTCCTATTTTGATGTTCAATAGTGCAACAATAGATGTTCGGTAGATGCTCAATAGTTAACTCGATAGTGCTACAATTGTATTCCTATTAAAATTAACATTACAAAAGCCCAAAATATTAGCAAAAAAAAATCTTCCTGCTAACGACTTTCGATGATTGCCCTGATAAGATTTTCAACACCTTCAGCTACTTCTGCAATGGATGTTCCTATCATATAACAGGGACTTGTAAAAATTAAATTCTCTTTATCAATGGCGACACCCTTATAGTCTGTAATAATATGAAATGCTCCAAATTTCTGTATATCTGCGGCTGTTGCAGGATCACTCCCTATTGTAACTTTAACATTGCTTAAAATTTTTGCAATAATTACCGGCGCAATACATAATGCAGCTATTGGTTTTTTCAATGCATACATTTCACGAACAGCCTTTTCAACTTCGGGGTTTACTTTTGTTTTTTCTCCATCAAAAGCATAATTAGATAAGTTTTTAGCAGCTCCAAAACCACCTGGAAAAACAATTGCATCAAAATCTTTTGCGGAAAAATCTTTCAAATTTTTAATTTTCCCTCTCGCAATACGTGCCGATTCAACAAGGACATTGCGTGTTTCAGGCATCTCTTCGCCTGTAAGATGATTCACTACATGTGCCTGATTGATGTCCGGAGCAAAAATTTCATAATTACTGCCATGCTTGCTTATTGCTAAAAGAGTTAATGTGGCTTCGTGAATTTCAGAGCCATCGTAAACACCGCATCCGGAAAGAACAACAGCAAAATTAAGTTGTTTACTCATCGTATTTTATTTTACTTCATATTATGAAAAACATTGTTAACATCCTCGTCTTCTTCCATTTTTTCAAGGAGTTTTTCAACTTCGGCTACTTGCTCAGGATTTAGTTCTTTGGTGTCATTTGGTATCCATTCAAATTCTGCGCTGATAAGTTCAAAAGAATGCTCTTCAAGATATTTCTGGATAGGTCCAAACGATTCAAATTCGCCATAGATAATAATAGCATCTTCCTCTGCAAAAATTTCCTGTACACCATAATCTATCATTTCGAGTTCCAATTCTTCAAGGTCTATCCCTTCTTTGGACTTCACTTTAAAATGACACTTGTGCTCAAACATAAAAGCTACACTTCCGGAATTTCCAAAGGATCCGCTATATTTTGAAAAATACATGCGAATATTCGCCACTGTCCGTGTAGTATTGTCTGTAGCTGTTTCAACCAGCACAGCTATCCCATGAGGAGCATATCCTTCATAAATTACTTCCTTGTAATCTGCCTGATCTTTGTTGGACGCTTTCTTAATAGCTCTTTCCACATTATCCTTAGGCATATTGGCAGCTTTCGCATTCTGAATAAGAACTCTAAGCCTTGGATTATTCGCAGGCTCCGGTCCTCCGGATTTTACTGCCATTGCAATTTCTTTTCCTAATCTTGTAAATACTTTTGCCATATTGCCCCATCTCTTGAGCTTTCTGGCTTTACGAAATTCAAATGCTCTTCCCATTTTATTTATTTATTTATATTATTAATTTTGTTGCAGCCTGCCTGTCGGCAGCTACCGTGTGGACACATCTTTTTATATCTTGATTTTGTCACAAAATTTGCATTCTTCTATTTTATTGATAGGTTTAGCATTGAAATTGTGCAAATTTTCCGCCAAAATCGTTTATGAGTTAGTTGTTTTTACCCCGAGCTATGCTCGGGGTTACAAACATTCGACTCCTCTGGAGTCGTTTTTTACAATTTGTGTCCACACAGTAGCTGTCGGCAGACAGGGTTGCAGGTTGCAAGGTAACCGGGGATTGAGTCGAAGTCAAGGTTGCAAGTTCTCTGCTTACCACTTACCACTTACCAACTTCCCACTTACACTTCAATAATTTCAATTTTCAAAATTTTATCTCCGGCACTTATTTCATCAATAAGTTCGAGGCCTTCGTAAACTTTTCCGAAACAGGTATGATTTCTGTCAAGATGCTGCGTATTTCTACGGTTATGGCAAATGAAAAATTGCGAGCCACCCGTATCTCTTCCTGCATGTGCCATTGATAATACACCCTTGTCGTGATATTGATTTTCGCCTGTAAGTTCGCATTTAATAGTATAGCCCGGACCGCCAACTCCTGTACCTTTAGGACATCCTCCCTGAATAACAAAATCAGGAATTACCCTATGAAATGTTAAGCCATTATAATAGCCCGATTTAGCAAGCTTAATAAAATTTTCTACGGTTCCCGGCGCATCTTTCTCGTAAAAATTTACTTTCATGATGCCTTTTTCGGTGTGAATTTCTGCTGTTTTCATTTATCTATAATTAAAATAATAAAATGCAATATTACATTTTTTCCTGATAAACGAAAATGCAAAATAAAAAAAAAGGAGCTCCAAAAAATTTTGGAAACTCCTTCTCTCTCACACTACGGGGATTGGGTTATTTTAAAATTCTTTTTACAATAATCGTTCCGTCGGTATTCGTTATCTTTAGAACATAAGCTCCATCAGCTAATCCGGTTACAGGGATTGATAATGTCTTATTCACATTATTTGCATTAAAAACAAGACTTCCCTGAATTGTATATAAAGAAACTGAAACGGGTGCATTTTCACAATTCAAATATAAATAATCCTTAACAGGATTCGGATATACAAGAATATTATCTGCTCTTACCTCATTGCATCCAGTCATGTTTAGCTCTTCTGGAGTTACTGTATAATTTGTATTCAGCACATACAGTGTTTTTGCTCCTCCGATACAATTAATCACAAGAACCATATTATATGTACCGGGAGCAGTAATGTTATAAGGAACAATAATTGTGTAAGCCTGCCCATTTACAGTAATAATCCACACTCCGGTAACAACGCCGTTGGAATCAGTTGATACGCTGTTAACCCATGCGCTGTCTATTGGTGCTGTTATTATACAGGTATCAACCTGACTGCTTAATGTATCGGTTGGAATATTTGTTGAAGGGATACTGTCAAGGCTTGCGCATCCATAAGCAGTGAGACCATTTGCATCCGTTACTGTTACACAATAATAACCGGGACATAAATTTGTCAAATTCTGGGCTGCCACCCCATTACTCCATAAATAAGAGAAAGGCGCAGTTCCTCCATAAATATTTGCATACGCATATCCATTACAAGTCGGCGGTACATTTTGTCCAATTCCGGTTAATACATCAACCCATAAAATTGTGTCATTAGGATTAATCGCACCCTCATAAATTATAAAACTTACTGTTGCCTGATTCATTAGAGAATCATTAACCACAACGGTATAAGTACCTGGACATAAATTTCCATTAAGGTCTGAAATAGAAACCGGAGTTGAACTGTTTGATGCGAAAACCTGATAAGAATATGGAGGGTAACCACCCACAACACTTAAATAAGCAGTGCCGTTACACATATTATAATCTGCATTCTCTGTTGAAACCGTTACTACCAGATTCGTGTCAGGGTTTGTTGAACTCCCGATTGCAAAAGTTAAAGTATAAGAATTCTGCATATTATCATAAACAGTAACCGTATACATTCCCGGGCACAAGCTGTCTAATGTCAGAGAAGACAACATTGTGGTATAACTCATTCCTGAAAATTGAACAATAAAAGGCGCTGTTCCGTTATAGAAATATAATGTTGCTGCACCATTACAAGCATTTGAGGAAGAATTTACTGTAGAAACAGAAACTGTAAAGGATGGCGTGGAATCTAAAGGATAAACATTAAAAGTCGCCGAATTTGAACAGTTAGCATTATCTGTAACTGTTACCGTATACAAACCGGGAAATAAACCATTCAGACCTTGTGTTGTTGCACCATTGTTCCATTGATACGTAATAGGGAAAGTAGCATTTGTTACAGTTGTAGAAATCGCTCCGTTTGCTGTATTTGCATTCGTTGCCGGAGTAACTGAACCGCTGATAACGATATTGCAATTTGTATTATTTATAAACAAAGTATCGCAATAAGTGCTTGTGCAGTTATTTGCTGTTGCAATTGTAAGACATACATTGACAATAGAATTTGTAAATGTAATTACAGGGTTTTGCTGATTTGAAGTCGTGCCATTACCAAAATTCCAGTAGTAATTCAAAGAATCTCCGGGATTTGAATTCTGGTTATAACCAAAAAAATAAACCTGACCTGATGAACCTGTCTGGTATGAAAAATAAGCCTGACAACCGGTTGTGCTATCCTGAACAACTGTAACCGTAACATCTGCCGTATCAATAACATTTGTTGTACCGCACACAGAAACTCCATACACAAAAACATCTGTGCCAACAAAACCCTGATTAGGCTGATAAATTATACTTTGTCCGGAAACAGTTACAGTGCCATGTTGTGGGGCTAAAAATGCTACTGCACCGGAATTATTTATTACAACACAGTAATTGGGGGAAAATCCAATATCATTTGCCATGACATTAATGGTAACAGCAGTATTCGTAGTTGTTGAAGCATAATCCGATTGCGTGTATTGTTGTGCAAACAGATTTAATGAAGCACATAAAAACGTTACTAAAAAAAATGTAAAGATTTTTCTCATAGCTTTATATAGTTTAATTAGACATTAGGGACATACATTAATATAGACATAGAAAAAAGAAAAAGGTTGCTTATAGAGGAAAATTATTTGATAATTTTCTTCATAAAATTTCTTCCGTCTTTTGAATGAAGAGTAAAAAGATAGATGCCGGAAGGGTATTCAGAAAAATCAATTGTTATGGTTTGTTTCCCTTTCTGAAATTCAGTTTCAAGTGAATTTATTTTTTCGCCTAAACAATTTGTTACAGTGATTGTAAAATAATCAGGAGATTCAATATTAAATGTTACATTCAGTAAATTGCTAACAGGAACAGGGAAAGCTTTCATATTCAAATCATCAGTTAAATCTACTGATGGAGAAAAAATAGATGTAATACTTGTGCCTCCAATATTTATATGTAAATCGCTTCGGGAGTTCTGCTGATCCGTTAGCTGTACATTAAGCGGTAGTGTTTGCAATCCAGCTTTTTCAGTGTATAATTTGTAATTTTTCATCGCAAGATTATTAAACTTGACTTTCCCTTCAGCATCTGAAAGCTTGAATGTAATCGGATTATTATTTTCATCAAGAAGCAGTACAGGCATATTTCGTGCATTAGAAGATGTTTGCGGATTCTGCTGCTCTCCGGGAAGATTCCAGTTTAAATCATAAATTGTTTCTTCATAAGTTGAATCACAAGTATGAATAAGATGCGCTTCAATAGACCCATTTCCATAAAAATCAGGATTTGCAAAAGCATATTCAAGATGAATTTCCGGCGATACTTGCGAGTCAGAATTATATACTATAGCTTCATTCCAAAACATTTTATCTCCATAATAGGTAGGAAAATAGCGCTTGTTAAAATTCAAATCATAATCGTAAAAAGGAATAGCATAAATAAGATAATTTCTCACAGGAGCAATGAAACACCAAACTCCGCTTAGTACAGGCGATAGTGCAACAATTCCTTTCGCTCTGTAATACTCGTCAACATCAAAAACAATCACAACTCCCGAGGGCAATAAATCATTTCCTGCATATACAAGTCCACAGAAATTTTTTAATGTATTAGGAGTTACAGATATATTTATATCATAACACGATGCGCACTGTTCGCCATTTTCAAAAAAAGTATACAGACAAACATTATAAATACCGGTATCAGGAAAAACATGTTCAGGGTTCTGCAATGTAGAAGAATCGCCATCCCCGAATTTCCAAAGCCATGATATAGGACTCCCGGGAGTTTCATCTAAAAAATTTATCGTTAAATAATTTTGCCCGATATTATTACTGAACTGCGACTGGCAGGTAACAGGACTTTCAACAACCAACAAATGGCAATAAGAAGAAGTGCAACTGTCTACTGTAAATATTTTCAGGCACACCTGATACATTCCCGGAGTACTATAGGAATGAACAGGATTTTTAACATCTGAAGTATCGCCATCGCCAAAATCCCATTGCCAGGCAACAACATTTCCCATAGAAAAATCTGAAAATATATAAGCCATACCACTGCTGTCTGCCGTATTTTTATGATACGAAAATGAAGCATGGCATAACGTCTGAGAAAAGCTATGGAAAGAATTATAAATATTTTCACAATGTGTACTAACACAATTCTGTGAAGAATGTACTGTTAGGCAAACATGATAAATTCCAGAGTCGGGAAACACATGATTCGGGTTTTGATTATATGAATAAAAATAATCGTCAAAGTCCCATTGCCAGTCTACAATATCTCCTACAGATGCATCCTGAAACTGGTAACAATTCTGACAATTTGCGGGTTCGTATAAAAAATGCGCATCACAATTTGTATTTGCAATAATAATGCTGTCACAATAAGTGCTGCTGCATCCATTAGACGTTGTAATTGTAAGACATACATATCCTATACCGGAGTGGAAATAATGCAAAGGATTTTCAACATTACTGTAAGTAGAATCTCCAAAATCCCAGTGAAAAGTATTCGTATTTCCGGGAAACAGAAATGTATTAAAACCATGAAAAGAAACCTGATTTGTTTGCGGATTTACCTGAAATGTAAAACCGGCATTGCAAGCTACAGAGTCCGGTGGCAAAATATCAACATACACACGAGCTGTATCAATTGAAAAAGAAAGCTTGTCATATATTGCAATTCCATACACAAATTCATCCTTTCCGATATAATCAGGGTCGGGAGTGTACATAATGCTGTAATTATTCAAAATAACATAACTCCCGTTAGATGGTGGAATTAATATTACTCCCATGCTATCCTGATAATGCGTAGTCATATAATACGAAGTAGAATAGCCGTCATTGTTGCGAACATCAATAACAACAGGGGTATTTTCAACAGTAGTAATTTGGTCAGGCTGGGCAAACTGAGAGAAAGCTGATAATCCAATCAACAAGTTTAATACTAAAAATATGGGTTTTCTTAATATCAAATCTATTTTAAATTATAATAAAAACCTCTAAAACCTTTATTAAAACTTATATTTTACTCCAAATTTTATACCTGCGCTTTGGAATTTATGTGACATATAATATTTATTTTCAAAAACTGAATTCAGGTTTTTCCGAAAATACGGTTCTCCAAATATAGTAAATTTAGTTGACAAATCCAAACCAACATTGAAACTCAACAACATAGAGAACATTATGTTATTAAAAGGCTGTTTTTCTTTTTCCAACACAACAAAACGAAGCCCGTCCTGATTGATTGTAGTTCCCCTTACATTTTGAAAAAAGCCTGTAGCAATTCCCCCTTTGAATGCAAAAGACAATTTATTTTGTCTGAGTTCAAAACCAACCATTACTGGAATTTCAAAATAACTGTATTTATTTTTTACAGTGCTATATGTATTTGTAGTAATAGTATCGTATCCTTTCTGCAGCGTTGAATCTCTGTGATCTTGCCAGGTTTGGTTAATTATACCGGGTAACCAGATTGAATCGCCGTTCTGCAACAAAGAATCCATGTCCAAAAACCACACAGTATCATTCACAAAAAAACCATTATTAAAATACTGATAATAATCAAATGAAAAAACATCCTTGAATTGCTGCTGCGCTTTTATTTTCTCTGTAAGCTCCGTATAAGCAACACCGCACTGGAACAGCCAGTTTTTCCAATAATAATTCAGATTTGCTCCAACAGAGTAGGAAAATGCAGGATCAGTCAGCGATTTCCTGTAATCCACAACATTATTAAACTCGGAATTTAAAGATTTAAAAATACCCTGATTGTATAATGGAGAAAAATACAATTCTGCTGCCCACGCTGATTTCAGAAACACAATGGGAGAACCTAAAACACTATATCCAATCGTATCGGGATACTGACGAATAAAAGGATCTGTTGTAATCAGAGGTTTTCGTGCTTTAAGAAAAGATAAGGGGAGTTTAATTTCTTCCTTATTTAGCACATCAGGATTTTCAGAATTTTGCTTTTGTTCGTTATATGTTATCAATGCTTTGTTTTCATCAGGGATGTTCTTTTTTTCTTCATTCTGTCTGAAAAAAACAGGTGCTCCTGTATTTGCTTTTAATTTTTTATCAGGAGTTTTATTTTCTTTATTTTTATTATTCAGTGAAGGTTGATTTTCCGATGCTTCGCCTTTTTTTGTATTCAGAAAATTTATTAACTCTTTGCTAAGCTTTTGAGCTTTTGGCTTTGACTGTTCGGTATCATCAACCGGGTCGGTTTTTCTATCTACATCCAGTGCTATAAGATTTGATTCCGTTTGGGGATTTTTTTCAGCAGAAACCGATTCAATATTTTGGTTGGATGTCTGATCCGAAAAAACATTTATTCCAATAACAGTGAGCAAAACAGCCGCAGCTCCTGTATAATATATATTGAACCTCGTGAGGGAGAATCGAAAAAATAAAATCCACCATAGTTTGCGGGAAATATTTGACCATAATGCAGAGGAAGGATCAAGTTTATAATCAGAAAATTTTCCTTTAAAAAACCCACCCAACTGATAGCGCCACAGCTTACTGTTAATGCCATTCCACACCCCCTTTGAAGGCTGCATTTCCTGCCCTTCAAAGGAATTTTTAAAAAGATCTTCTATGTTTAAATTTTCATTCATGCTCCAGTTGAAGCTTTGTTTTAGATAATTCTGCCAATTTTTTTTGTATTAATGCTTTTGCTCTTGAATACTGTGATTTGGACGTTCCAATGTCAATATCAAGAATTTCTGCTATTTCTTTATGCTTATAGCCTTCAATAGCATAAAGGTTAAAAATAAGCCTGAAACCATCGGGTAAACTATTAATAACTTTCAATAATTCCTCTTTTGAAAATTCTGCTGTTTCAATAGTATTTTCATCTACTTCGCTTTTTTTAATATCATCAATATCTAGATGATAATAATGTTTCAGGTTTGCCCTATAATTAGAAATAGCCGTATTGATAATGATACGCTTCATCCAGCCTTCAAAAGAACCTGTTCTGTTATACTGCCTGATATTGAGAAAAACCTTCACAAAAGCATCCTGCAATACATCTTCAGCCTCTGCCCTATGGCTGGCATACCGGACGCAAATACCTAAAAATGTTGCAGCATATTTATCATACAACATTTTCTGGGCTTTCCTATCCATGCGAATACATCCCTCAATTATATGCTCCAGGTCGGCCATGCCAGTTTTCAGATTAAAGACTTACAATATTAAAAAAAGGTTGCATTGATACAAAATTTAAAATGGTTTTTAACAATAATTGGTGGAGGCACTCTTTACAAACGAACACAAACTTGGGAGGGTAATGTTGCTTTATGTTTTACAAATATTTTGCGGCTCTGCCGCTGCATAACAAATTTAGCAGCAGAGCTGCGATAACGTTTGTAGCAGCGATAGCTGCGTTGTTTACAAAGGTACAGCGCACCAGAATATTATTATTTTGATTTCAATCCTAATTTTTCATAAAAACAGAAAAATGAGATATACAAAATAGCCTAATTACTACTTCTGCAATTTCTTTTTTTCCTGAATTTTTTTCAGGATTTCTTCCTGAACAGCTTTTGTTACGGCCATGTACTGAAAAAATTCCATTGAATAATTTGCCCTACCACTTGACATATTGCGAAGTTGCGTTGCATATCCGAACATTTCCATCAAAGGAACAAAACCGTTAATTTTCTGTGAACCCTTTCTATGCCTGCGCATAGATTCTATTTTACCTCTGCGTCTGTTCAGATTCCCAACAATGTCGCCAATATAATCGTCCGGGGTATTAATTTCAATTTTCATTACAGGTTCAAGAAGCTGAGGCAATGCTTTCATAAAGGCTTGTTTAAAACAAATAGAAGCGCATGTTTGAAAAGCCATATCCGAAGAATCTACAGGATGATAATTACCATCATGCAAAACAACTTTCACATCAACAACCGGAAAGCCGGCTAAAACGCCCAGATGTATTGTCTTTTGAATCCCTTTGTTTACCGAAACAATAAATTCAGACGGAATAGCGCCCCCTTTGATTTTATCAACAAATTCATAACCTTTACCCGTATTTGGCTCAAGTCTGATACAAATCTGCGCATACTGTCCTTTTCCTCCCGATTGTTTTGCATATTTATAATCACTTTCCACTTCTGTAGTAATTGTTTCTCTGTATGAAACAGAAGGCTCCCCTACTTCAACTTCAACGCCAAACTCATGTTTCAGCCTGTCTATTATAATTTCAAGATGCAACTCTCCCATTCCTGCAATTACAGTTTCCAATGTTTCCTCATCAAATCGAACATTAAAGGATGGATCTTCATTTGAAAGCTTATGCAATGCTTCACCCAATTTACTCTGGTCTTTTTGTTTAGGAGGCGCAACTTTCAACTCAATTACAGGTGGTGGAATATGAATGTTTTCGAGAAACAAGGGTTGTTCGCTGTCGCACAGGGTATCGCCTGTTTTAGTAAATTTCATTCCTATCAGAGCAACGATATCACCAGGTCCAGCCTCATAAATCTCGACTCTTTCCTTGGCATGAATTTTAAAAATTCTGCCTATTCTTTCATATTTTCCTTTGGTAGAATTAAATATTTGCATGCCGCTTTTTAACAGACCGGAATACAATCTTATAAAAGTCTGCTGCCCGACAAAAGGATCATGAATAACTTTAAAGGCAAGAGCAGCAAAAGGGTCTTTAACAGAAGGATTTCGGGTTCTTGTTTTTTCAGGATCATCAATATCTATACCCACAACAGCACCCACATCTAAAGGAGAAGGCAGATAGTCAACAACTGCATCAAGCAATTGCTGAATTCCTTTGTTTTTATATGCAGCACCACAAAATACAGGTGTAATCATCATCTTAAGTGTAGCCTCACGCGCAATTCTTTTTATTTCAGAACCAGATACCTCTTTTTCTTCAATAAATGCAGTCATGATTTCATCATCAAAATCGGCCAGTCTTTCCAGAATTGCATTTCTGATTTCCTTGCTTTTCTGAATTAAATTATCTGGAATATTTATTTCAATAAGTTCTTCTGGGGTATACGAATATGCTTTTTGAGAAATAACATCCACAAAGCCTGAAAAATGTTCTTCTTCTCCAATCGGAATATGAAAAGGAACAGCTTTCGCTTCGAGATTTTTATTCAATTGTGAAACTACTTCAAAAAAATCAGCGCCGGTACGATCCATTTTATTAATAAAAGCAATACGCGGAACTTTATACCTGTCTGCCTGATTCCATACAGTTTCTGACTGTGGTTCTACACCGCCTACAGCGCAAAAAACGGCAACCATTCCATCTATAACACGCAAAGAGCGCTCAACTTCAATCGTAAAATCAACGTGTCCGGGTGTATCAATAATGTTGATATGAGAATCGTTCCACATACAGGAAATCGCAGCAGAAGCAATAGTAATGCCCCTTTCCTGCTCCTGCTTCATAAAATCCATGGTTGCCTGACCATCGTGAACTTCTCCTAATTTTCTGGTAACGCCTGTGAAAAAAAGAATCCGCTCTGTTACTGTTGTCTTGCCTGCGTCTATATGCGCAGCGATTCCTATATTTCTTAATTTCTTTAAAGTCATTTTTTCTAAAATAAAATAATAATTACAATTACAATTACAGCGACTGTTCTGGCTAATGCTAAATAAAGTTGTTGTATATAATGATTTGTAGCGGTATTAAAAAACAAATTTTTATCTGGAGGATAAGATATTTACTTTGAAACCCAACAAAAGTTTGCGAAAATAAGACAAATTTTAATGAAATGAAAAGCTTTTTACTTTTTAGAATGAAAAAAGTAAAAAAATAATTATAAAAAATTGTACAGGCAATGCTATTTTTTTATATTTGTATGTTAACCAAGCATAAATTACAAAAACCCAAATATTATGAAAAACAAGTTTTTTATTTACCTGCAAGCGATTAGCAAGATTATTTCAGGTTTGAATAAGAACCTTTTGTTCAGACTCATTCTGACAAATGTTGTAATCTTCATTTTATTGCTGAGCAGCCACAGCAATTTATCTGCGCAAATGACAAAATGGACATTCTACCAGAAAAGCCAGAAACAGGTTTTCAGAGAAGATACCGTAAATATTTTCGACAGTGTTTACTGGGATAATAATATACGCCATTTTTACAAATACAACTATCATGTAACAGAAGAGTTTAAAGGTTTTCCTTATGATCCTGTCATTAAAATTGTCGAAGATAAAATAGGGAACATCTGGTTTCAATGTAATAATGTTTATGGAAGTAATGTTATCGGAAATAATAATGGCCGCTTTTATGTTTTGAACTATTTCAATTCCGGAATCAGTAATGTTTTTGATGTGGCATGCGACAGCTCAAACTTATGGTTAACGCATAATAACATGTTATTCAAATACACAAACAATATCGCGAATAATACAGGCTTAATAGGGTTAAGTAACTACAATAGATTAACGGTAGCAAATAATGGTAAATTATATGTTACGAATTCATCCTTTATCAAACAATATTATAATGGTTCATGTACTGATATTCCTGGTCCGACTAATTTTATTCCACCCGACAACTTTTTTACCACATCGGATATTCTTAGTATTTGTTCTGATAATAATAACAACCTTTGGGTTTGGGCTTATTTATCGTCAATGCAAATGATGGAAATGGTATTAAGCAAATATAGTAATGGCAATTGGGCAAACGAATATCCTTCAATAAATAATACATTGTACAAAAGCCATTTTAGTAATGTGATGTATTTTTCAGGTTCGCTTCAGGAATACAATGGTTCCGGTTGGACTGAATATACAACGCCAAGCGGTAATATTTCAAGCATAACAAAAGATAGTACGGGAAGATTTTGGATTGGAACAGCTAACAACGAGGGGGTATTTGTTAAAAACGGCAGTATCTGGAATAACTACAACTATCAGAATTCTGCGCTTCCCGAAGCGAAAGTGAAATATATTTTTACAGATTATTCTAATCAGGTTCATGTTGCAACAGACAGCGGACTGTATGTTTTTAACGGAAGTAATTTCGATGCATTTTATCCTGCCATAAATGGGTTATTTAATGATGATGCGCATTTTGCGACATTTGATCCGCAGAATAAACTTTGGATTGGTTCTTTAAATTCATTTTCGCATCAAAATAATAATGGTTGGAAAAATTTTACTTCTAAAATGAACAACAATGTTCAAGTTATTAAAGATATTGCCTTTGCGCAAAACGGAACAGCATGGATGCAGGGTGCCTGGTCCAATCTTATATCTTACGATGGGACGAATCTTACTGTATATACACCCGATGATTCGACCTTATTAATGAGTGACAGTAAAACCATTTGTATAGATCATGAAGACAATGTCTGGCTTGCATCAAAAAACAATGGAGTCGTAAAATTTGACGGCGCAAACTGGCACTATTTTAATGGAACTACAACTCCTGTTTTGAATTTAGTAAAACCTTCCGATATGTTAAGCAAAGATTCTGCTATATGGATGATAAGCCAATCCGGAAGATTATATCGTTATCAATCTAATGAGTGGAGTACTTTAACCTTTCTGCCTTTGACCTGGCCTACGTACATTTATCCTCTTATGGATATTGATAAGCGTGGAAATATATGGGTTACAACAGTCAATAACGGACTCGCTGAATACAATACCACAACAGATGTTTGGACCTATCATCAGCCCTCAACAAATTTAAAATTTTTAAAAATTGCTATAGATAAATATGGAAACAAATGGGCTGCCGGAGATACTTTTTTAACACGATACGACGGCTACCAATGGAAGTATTTTTTCAAAAACAATTCGCCCATTCCTAAAGCATACATCAGCTCCCTTCAAAATAAATGTATTAACGACACAGTTAATATAGTTGCTGCTTATCTTTATGAAGGAGTAATTACTCTAAACACAGGCATTTCAAGAGTTGAAGCTACTTTACGCGGTAATGTGAAACTGAATTCAGCACCCGTTGATCATGGTTATGTTTTACTTTATAAAAAAACAGCCAATTCTATTTCAATACCCGTTGACAGCGTTACAATAAGCAGCAACGGAAATTTCTTATTCACTAAAATTGATACCGGTTTATATTACATTCACGCATTTCCTTCGTCCGACTATTTCCCTGAAACATTTCCAACCTATTACGGAGACCAATGTTATTGGGCTGATGCTACACCAGTGTATATTGACTATACAGAATTATACGATTCACTCGATATAAATATTGTTAGTCCTTCGTTTCAAACAGGAGCAAACTATTTAAGCGGAAAGATAATAAGCGCAGGCTCATCTTCTCCTGTTACTAATGCCGATGTTCTCCTGAAATTAGTACCTGATAGCATTATAAGGCTTACTTGCACAAACGATACCGGATATTATGTTTTTGAAAACATTCCGCAAGGGCAATACAATATACTTGTGGATATCCCCTGTCTTCCTATGGATTCAGTATACTTCGTAGATTTTTCATCGAAACTTGTCTGTGATAATCTTGATTATTTTGTTTCTGACACAAGCATTTTTATTGATAATACAACATCTTTAAAAAACAATAAAAATGATTTTCTGTTTAAGATATTCCCAAATCCTGCGAGCGGGCATATAAATTTTATTAGTGATAAAGTGCCCGATAGAATAATAATTTACGATATGATGGGAAGAGTTGTTTTCTTATCTCGTGAAAAAATAGTATCAGGACGTATTAATACAGAATGTTTTTCAAAGGGTATTTATCTTATGAAAGTAAGGACTGGAGAGTCCGAACAAAAATATAAATTTGAAAAGGAATAAATTCTGAGCTATCAAGATCAACAATTCACACATATTTTTTTTCAGATATATTTCAAAAGACATATAAAATATATTAAATTTATTTTTTGAGTTTCCTTAGAAAAGTCAAATTATTAAAAAAAAAAGTTTTCGGAGTGGACTCTTTTTTTAACCCATACAATTATGAAAAAGTTTTTATTGTTATCAATTGCTGCACTATTTCTATTTTCTGCAAATAAAACAAGCGCTCAAATTTTTACTACTAATTGGGATGAACAAAATGGGATTCCGTATCATCAATCTTTTGATATGAATACAGGGTTTCATTCATTTACAACAGATGAAGAAGGACGTTCTGCATTTCTATTAAAACAGGACAATCTCATTCGTGTTTTTCAAAATGGAAATAAAATTAAAGATATTGAAATAGTATCCGGCGCAAAAGATTTCTGTTTTTATCAGGATAATTTTTTCATATTATATCAAAATTTTATTGCACAAATTTCCATGTACAATAATACAGTTGAATATTACAAAATATCAGGAAAAGATTTTGAAAAAATAAGTGTTTCAGAAAACTTAATGTATTTATACAGCAGCAGCCAGAAAACAAGTGTTTACAACGCAAAAAATAAATCCGAATTTTTATTTATTAAAGAAAAAATCCTTTTCTCGAATCATACAGAAATATTTTCAGAGAAAATATCAAATCACAATTTTACGCTTCAATTTAACAAGATAAAAAAGAATTTTCACACGGTAAAAAAACTTGCATCTGCTGTTGTAGCAGGCTATTCTAACAATAAAATTTATCTCGATGTTCAATATATTGTTCACGAAATTCCGCTTAAAGCTGAAAGAGAAATTTGGATTATCCCAACAAGTATCAACGGTTTTTCAGAAAATATCAGCATTGTAAAAATTCCTGACTGCTATTACATATATGTTAAAAATGATATTCTTGTCAATGAAAATGGTTGTTTTTACTCACTAACCACACCTTTCGGAATAGAAATCCACGAAATAAATGAAACAACAAATATTCTTTTGCCTGCTCAATACGAGGGAGTGCATTTCAATAATTTACTACTTGAATCAAAAGAGGGAGATGTATCAGGAAGCAATAGCAATAAAGCGCCCATAACACGTGCAGAAATTATTGCTTATGCAGAACCTTACGAAACGCACGTTTGGACATGCAGTGCCAGCAATATTAAAGATTACTTGTGCAACGGGAAACAAGTATTAACGCCATCATGGGTAACAGTAGGAACACACCATGCGCTTCCCTACATGTGGGGAGGCTGGTCGAATCTTACGCAATTCAATCAGGGATTGCTGAATAATGTATCTGCCGGCGATTGCAATACTACTGGCGGTGGCGCAGGGGCTTCCTGTGCTGTAGGTGTTGATTGCTCCGGTTTTGTTTCCCGCGCATGGAATTTATCAAGCAAATATGGCACATCCACACTGCCCAATATATCTACCGCTTATGCCAGTTTTACTCAATTGCTTCCGGGAGATATTGTGAATTATGCAGGTCATCACGTCCGCCTTATTCATACATTAAATGCAAACGGATCATTTTATATAATTGAATCTTCTGCATCGGCAACAGACTGGAGAGTCGGCTATTGCACATATACGGTTGCAAACCTGCAATCTTCATATATTCCCCGCTATTACAATGATGTGATAAATACGATTCCCGATACCGTTCCTCCTGTTACAACGATGGTAACATCCAATTGGCATACAGAAGATTTTGATGTGAATTTTACTGATACAGATAGTTCAGGAATTCAATCATTATACTGGCTTCCGACAGGTTTAAGCGAAAGCACATGGACAACCAATCAGCAATTGGGCTTTATGTATAATAATTTCAATGATACAATTAACCCTGACTGGACACTTGTTGAACCAAGCTGGAGCTTTATTAATGGAGCAATAAATCAAAGCAATGAATCGCTTACGCAAAACAATGCATACACGCAACTTGAGCAAGACAGTACTTCTTCCTATCTTTTCAATTGGAAAATGAAATTATCGGGAAGCGAAACAGATCGCAGGGCTGGAATTTATATCTTCGCAGACAGTGCTACAGCTTTGCAACGCAACAATTCCTATATGATATATTACAGGGCAGACCTTGACCTTTGCCAGATATATAAATCAACCAATAATACAATTACTCTTATGGAAGAAGACCCTTGTGTTATTGATGAAAATAATTGGTTCGACTGCAAGGTTACTTACAATCCTGTAAACGGAATTATTACAGCATATCTTAATAATGAACCTATTTCATCATGGACAGACCCTGAACCTTTAAAAAGTGGAAAATATTTATCGCTGCGTACCGGATCCTGCAATGCTTTATTCGATGAATTCAGAGTTTACAGAAGCAGACAAAATCTTATGACCGTAACAACCGGAATAAACGGAATGATACAATCTGAAAATCCTGATCCTGCTACACCAGCATGCAACATTCACTCGATTGCCATTGACCTTGCTGATAATTTCAGAATTACAAATTTTTTAACAAATATTGATTTGACTGCCCCTAATGAAGTAAATGAAATTTCTGATTTGAATATTTCGGATGTTGATACAATTGTCGTTGCCGTAGAGCCCTCGTGCTATTGGAGTCCTTCGTCAGATATTAACAGCGGAATAATCGGATACAGATTTGCACTTGGAACTGCTCCCGGTTTCAGCAATATTTACAACTGGTCTTTTACTGCAGATACGCAAGCCACTTGTTCCTCAGTAAACCTTTTAGAAAATCAGGTATATTATTTTTCAGTTAAGGCAGTAAATAATGCAGGACTTGAATCGCAGGCAAGCAGTTCAGATGGATTTGTGTTTGTTACGAATACTTCAGAAAAACGAAACAATAACATAACAGATATTGTCATATATCCGAATCCGGCATCAGACAAGATATATTTTATAACATCCGATAAAACAGTAAAAAGCTTTAGCCTTTCAGATATCAGAGGGAAAATCCTAAAACAATCGGAACTTAACGACAGCAAATTTTCAATCGCAGTTCATGATATTTCGGATGGAATTTATTTTCTAAATTTCTTTGATGAAAACAAGCAAGTAGTAAAGACGGAGAAAGTAATTATCAAAGCAAATTATGAATAATGCGAATTAGTGCTTGCAAGAAAACGTTGATATGCTTTAGCAGTGATTGAAACTTGCAACCTTGACTTCGACACTTCGGCAAACTCACTTCGACCAGCTCAGCGCATCGCAGTGCAACGCTCCGCTCAGTCTACGGTCAAACCTGCAACCTGATAAGTTGAGCGAAGCCGAAACTTGCAACTCTACCAACCTGCAACAATAAAATAGAATAAAAAAAAACACCATGTCAAACCTTCAATTATACAAAGCATCTGCCGGTTCAGGAAAAACATTTAAACTGACAGAAGAGTATCTTAAATTAATTTTTAAAGAGCCATCAAATTATAAGCACATTTTGGCTGTTACGTTTACAAACAAGGCTTCCGGCGAAATGAAAGGGCGAATAGTGAAAGAGATCTTCAAACTGTCAACTGATTCAGAATCGCCCTATATGCCTACATTATGCAAGTTTATTGCTGTGTCGGAAAAAGAAATTCAGACCCGCGCAAATTTATTATTGAATAGAATTTTACACGACTACTCCCGCTTTTCCGTTGGAACAATAGATAGTTTTTTTCAACGTATCATCCGTTCGTTTGTTAAAGAAACCGGTATTCAGGCAGGATTTTCTCTTGAGATGGATGATCGTAAAATTCTTGAAATTGTTTGCGACCAATTGCTGGTAGATATTGAAAATAATAAAGATCTTAGAAATTGGATTTTTCGTTTTGCTGAAGACAAAGTAGAGAGCGGGAAAGGATGGAATCTGACAAGCGATCTTCAGAATCTTGGCAAAGAAGTTTTTAAAGAAATTTATAAATTATTTGACAAGGAATTGATAGAAAAAATTCAAGATAAAAACTTTCTTTCTTCCTATTTGAAGGCACTTGATAAAATAATTTCTGATTTTGAGCTGGCTCTCATGAATATTGGTTATTCGGCTCTTACATTAATGAAAAATCATAGTCTTGATGTTGAAGATTTCAGTTATGGAAAAACAGGAGTAGCCGGCTATTTTTTAAAGCTTTCTGAAAAACGAATCAGTCCTCCCGGAAAAAGAGCTGCTGATGCATTAAACAATCCCGATGTATGGGCAAAAAAAACATCTAAAAAAATAGAATCTATTAAAAATGTATATCATGCAGGACTAAATACGTTTCTTGAAGAAGCGATAAATTATCATGAATCAAATCATCGAAATTATATTACCGCGCAACTGATCTTGAAAAATATGTATGCGCTTGGCATATTAACTGATATTTCAAAAAAAATAAAAGAATATTGCAATGAACAGAATTTGTTTTTACTATCGGATGCGCCTAAATTGCTGAAAGGGGTCATTTCTGAAAGTGAAGTGCCTTTTGTTTATGAGAAAACAGGCTATCTGTACAGGCATTTTATGATTGATGAATTTCAGGATACAAGCGCAATGCAATGGGGAAATTTCAAACCCTTAGTAAAAATGAGCCTTTCTGAAGGTGGTAAAAGTTTGATCGTGGGAGATGTGAAACAATCTATTTACAGATGGAGAAATGGCGACTGGAAATTACTTGCAGAGCAATTGCCCTCTGATATTGCTCCTTATGCGACTGATGAAATTTCTTTGAGCGTGAACTGGAGAAGTAAAAAAAATATTATTGGTTTTAATAATACTTTTTTTTCAGCAGCTTCATCTTTATTGCAGGATTTTTTGAATGAAAAAATAATTGATAGTCTTGGTAAAAAAATTACGCTTTTTGAAGATCGGATTTTAAATGCGTACAATAATGCCGCACAACAATTTTCAACTCGCAATGATGTTGATGGAGGAGAAATTAAGGTTTCTTTTATTGAAAGAAATGAAGAAGATGACTGGAAAGAAGCAGCAAAGGACAAGCTTTCTGAAATAATTGAATCGTTGCAAGATAATGACGTTGCGCTGAAAGATATCGTAATTTTAGTTCGATCAAAAAAAGAAGGAAAAGAAATTGCCGATAAATTAATTGAAATAAAATCAAATGCTGTTTCTGAAAAATATTCGTATGATTTTATTTCGAGCGAGGCACTTTACATAAGCAATAACCCCGCGATAAAATTTATTCTGCATGTGTTAAATTATCTCATTGCTCCCGATGATGGCATTAACAAAGCCGTTATTGTAAATGAACTTCTCAATTATATTCATCCCACGGATTCTTTATCGCAAGCTTGTTTTCATAAATACAAATCTTCCGACCTTTTTTCATTTCTTCCTGAAAAATATCAAACAGCGCTACAGGAGCTTGAGCAGAAATCTTTATTTGAACTTGTAGAAGATATAATATTCAAATTTGATTTAAATAAAACAGAGGAATTTGTTCCGTATCTTCAGGCTTTTCAAGATCACGTGATGGCTTTTGTAACAAAGGAAACATCAGATATCAGCTCATTCATTCATTGGTGGGAAGAAGAAGGTAGCGGAAAAACAATTAGTTTATCGGAGCAGCAGAATGCCATAAAAATAATGACCATTCATAAATCAAAAGGTCTGGAATTTAAAGCGGTTATTGTCCCTTTCTGCAACTGGAGCCTTGATCATGAGCAGTGGACCAATAATATTTTGTGGTGTTCCCCGACCCTGGCACCTTTTAATGATTTATCATTAATCCCCGTTAAATATACTTCAAGGCTTGCGGAGACACATTTTTTCATGGAATACTTTTCTGAAAAAATGCAGGCATTGATTGACAATCTGAATTTATTATACGTTGCATTTACCCGCGCTGAATCCTTTCTATATATTTTATCTCCTATGCCCAAAGATGACAAGATGACTACAGCCGGGGATCTGCTTTTTAAAATTATTTCAGGCAACAATTCTGAAAGTTTTGTAACTGAAAAACAAAACAGCAATCTTCATTTTATTTCATTGAAAAATTATTTTGATTCTGAAAATTTTATTTTTCATGTTCAGGATAAATTTATGAAAAAAAATATTGTTTCAGAGCTTCCAACCCCGCTGTTGATGAAAGATTATCCTGTTTATTCAATCGAAGACCGAATGCTTCTGCGAAAACGTTCCAATCATATTTTTGATGATAACGAAGGTTTGAATTACGGAACAATCCTTCATGCTATTTTTGAAAATATTATTACAGCAAACGATGTAGATAAAGCTCTTAATAAAAAAATGTTTGAAGCATATTTCAGTAAACAAGATTTACCTGAGCTTAATAAAAAAATCCTGGAATTACTCAACAACCCTTCTGTTTGTAATTGGTTTGACGGGTCAATGCATGTAGTAACAGAAAAAGAAATTCTTTATAAAGAGGGAAAAACAAAACGTCCCGACAGAATCATGATACAAAATAAAAATGCAATAATTGTGGATTATAAAACAGGAAAACCCCATACCTCGCATCAGGAGCAGATTCTGCAATATGTATCCTTATTAAAAGATATGAACTTTGAAAAAGTGAATGCCTTTCTCTGGTATCTTGGCGATAATAATGTGATTGAGGTTTGTTGATTTTTATATGTAATTTTATTTTAATTTTGTAAGTTTTAAAATCATATTTATATTTTATTAATGCAGAAAATTTATTTTAATAACCGAATTATTACGCTTTGCAACATTGAAGAAATCAAAGACAAAATAGAATCAAAGAACACGCATCCTCATTTAAAAAAAAAACAAATTTCTGATGTAAACTTCAAACGCTTTAAAATTTAACTTTAATTTTGTAGGTAAAATAACAACAGATAAATAAGTTAAAAATATAAGAAATCCTGAATTTATAAGTGTTTTCAAAATAGATTTTTCTATATTTTACCCAACAAATAAAAAACCCGCTCAATCTTTTTATTGAAGCGGGTTTTCTATGCTTATCAGTGACTCCAGAGGGATCACAAAATATACCTTGATTTTCTTTTAAATGTTTTCAATTTAAACCTAATCAGCATTTTACATTTTTTGTTTCCCACCAAATTTGCTCCTTGTTGATAAATAAAACATGAATTGTTTTACCTATTGTTTTACCTGTTTAATCTTTTTTATTACCTTTGTGGAAAACAAAAGCAAATGCCAACAACAAAATTAATATTATTTGAACATAAAGCAAAAAAAAATAAAGAAGCCCCTATTTACCTGCGCTTGATAAAAGACAGAAAACCAAAGTATGTTTCTTTAAAGCTTTATGTACTCCCCAAATACTGGGATGCTGAAGGGGAAAAAGTAAAACCCGGCCACCCAAATTCTGTCAGGATGAATGCATATTTGGTGGAAAGAACCAATGATGCAATGAAATCCTTGCTTGATATTGAAATAGATGACCCAAACGCCCCGGCCATTGCATTAAAACAATCAGTCATGGGTGTTGCCCCGGTAGATTTTTTCACTTATGCATTTCGCTTTATAAAACAATATGAGAGCAAAGGGAAAATCGGAACATATCGCAGGTTTAAAGCAGTTCTCACCAAATTGCAAACATATACTGGCTCCAAAGAATTTAACTTTAATCAGCTTAATTTAAAATTTTTACAGGAATATGAAAACCACATGCGGGGTATTTTAAAGAATCAGCCAAACACGATAGTAAGCAATTTTAAAGCCATTCGCCGGATTATAAACGAAGCTATTAAAGAAAACTATATCCTGCCAAAGCGCAACCCGTTTGCAAATTATAAGCTGTTTTGGGAGCCATCCGAAAGGGTTTTTCTAACAGAGGAAGAAATTGAAGCACTTGCAAATTTAAAACTCAATCCCAGTTCCATGAAGTACCACCACCGCAACATGTATATTTTTGCCTGTCATGCTGGGGGTATTCGTATTTCTGATTTAATACAGCTAAAATGGGAAAATTTCACCGGCGATCATATTCTGTTAAGCACAAAAAAAACCGGCTCTGTAATCTCTGTAAAACTGCCTAAAAAAGCCCTTGAAATTATTCAGCAATATTATTCAGAAGATGTGCCGAAAGATGATTTTATTTTTCCATTCCTGGACAAAACCGATAAACTGAAAGACCCTAAAATTCTTCATGCCCGGATTTCTTCTATAACTACCTACACAAACACAGATTTGCGAGACCTTGCTAAAGATGCCAAAATTGACAAGCATTTACATTTTCACACATCCCGCCACACATGGGCAACCCGTGCACTTCGCAAGGGAATGAGAATTGAATATGTATCAAAGCTCATGGGGCATAATTCCATCCGTACCACACAAGTTTATGCAAAAATTGTGAATGCTGATCTGGACAAAGCAATGGAGGTTTTTGATGAAGTACCACCGGTAAAGAAAAAGGCTAAGAAAAGTTCAAAAAAATAATTTGACACGGTTTTGTCACAACTTATCAACGCCTTGTCGCAACCACTCCACCGCTTTTCCAGCAACCAATAACAAATGTCCACTGATTATTCAAAAATACGACACCGTTTGTTCGCTTATTCTACTGCGCTTCTCCAAACCCTATTACTCGAACTGTTTTTTGCATAAACTCAATGTAAAAGGCAATATCTTTCATGTTATCATTCACTTTTTATCCTCAATTCTCATTAGATTTCTTTTCAAAATCGTATTTTTGTAAAAATAAGTTCAATGACTAAAAACAAATTCATACTTTTTTTCTGTATTATTATTTTCTTTGGTTTTCGAATTGAAGCTTCTGGTCAGAGTAATATTGACAGCCTTTTGGTGAAACTTAAATCAGAAAAACATGATACTTCTAAAATTAATATTTTAGCAGCTCTCTGTGAAAAATTATCAGTTAATAATTTTGAAAAGGCTATATTATATGGGCAAGAAGGCTTACAACTTGCAATAAAAATAAACTATAAAAATGGTATCGCAAAATGCTTTTTCGGTCTTGCTGGTATCTCTAAAAATAAAGGAGATTATAAGATTGCTATTGATTACTATAATAAATCCTTAAAAATTAAAGAAGAACTCAGGGACAAAAAAGGAGTCTCTGATTGTTACAACAATATTGGTGCTGTGCAATATTTTAAGGGTAATTGCGATAGTGCAATTCAATATTTCCAAAAATCTTTAATAATTTCCGAACAGCTTAATGACAATAGAATAAAGGCTCAATGTTACAACAATATTGGTAGCATACTCTGTATTCAGGGAAACTCAGATAAAGCTCTTGAATATTATCTTAAATCTTTAAAAATAAATGAAGGGATAGGTAATAAAATAGAAATGTCTAAATGTTATAATAATATCGGGAATATTCTTTTTCGTCAGGTTAGTTATGATAAAGCTCTGGAATATTATTATAAATCTTTAAAAATAAAAATTGAACTGACTGACAAAATTGGAATGTCCAATTGTTATAATAATATTGGTTTAGTTCATAAAAATCAAGGTAACTATGATAAGGCCATTGAATCTTTTCGCCTATCTCTAAAAATTCACGAAGGTTTAGGGGATAAAAAGGGAATGTCTAACTGCTATAATAATATTGGTAATGTATTCTCTGATCAAGGTAAGTTTGCTCTGTCTAATGAAAATTATTTGAAATCTTTAAAAATTTCTGAAGAACTTGGTGACAAAAAAGAAATTGCTGGTGTATTAAGTAACATTGCCGGTTTAAATCATAGTCTGAAAAATTATAATAGTTCAATAAAATATGCTGAAATGGGATTGAAAATAGCTAAAGAAGCTGGTGTATTGGAACAACAAAAAACTGCTTATGAATATTTATCTTCCTCTTACGATAGCCTTGGCAACTACAAAAAAGCATATGAAAACTACAAACTTCTCAAACAAATATATGATAGTTTGTTCAATGTGGAAAAGCATAAACAACTTGTTGAAATGGAAACCAAATATCAAACCGAAAAAAAAGAAAAAGAAATAGAATTACTAAATATCAAATCAAAAAATCAGGTATTATTAATTAATCAGGAAAAAAATAAAAAACGGAACCTAATAATTATCTTTTTTGCTTTATTCGTTCTTATTGTTACGTCTGCATTATTGTTTTATTATCGGTACAAGCATAAACAAAAAATTCTTATTGCTGAAGCGATGGCTGAACAACAAAAATTACGTTTTAAAGAAGTAATTGAAGCTCAGGAAATGGAACGCAAAAGAATAGCCGAAGATCTTCACGACAGCCTTGGCCACATGCTTGCAACAGCCAAATTAAACATGTCTGAATTGAAAGATGTTGTTTGTTTTAATGATTCGGAAGACGAATCAATTTTGAAAAACACTCTTGAACTTATTGACGATTCTTGTAAAGAAGTCCGAAGTATTTCTCATAATATTATGCCAGTTGTTTTAACTCGATTGGGCATTGCTGCTTCGGTTAATGAATTAGTTTCAAAAATCAATAATGCCCATAAACTCCAAATTGATTGTCACATTGATGGTTTCGATAAACGTTTGACCGAATCGGTTGAAATTGCTGTTTACAGGATTATACAGGAAATATTAAGCAATATTATCAAACATGCGGATGCTTCATTGGTGAGTTTAGTTTTTTTGAACAAAAATAACCAGTTATCGCTTTGCATTAAAGACAATGGTAAAGGTATGAATGTTATGGAAATTGAAAAAAGCAAAGGTGCAGGTTGGAAAAATATTTATTCACGTGTCACAATGCTAAATGGGTCAGTTGATCTAATTTCACAAATAGGTGAAGGTACTGAGATAAGTATTCTTATCTCGCTTAATTCAAAGGTCAATTAAATTCAAAAGATGAACGAAAAAGATAATTCACTTATAAATATTCTTGTGGTTGACGATCACCAGATATTTATTGATGGCATTAAATTGGTATTACGCAAGGCTGGCAATATCAAAGTAGTTGCTCAGGCACTTTCAGGCAAACAAGCTATTGAAATTGTAAGCCAGCAGCAAATAGATTTGGTTTTAACCGACATTCAAATGCCTGAAATGTCGGGCACTGAATTAATCAAATGGATAAAAAAAGAGTTTCCCCAGATAAAAATATTAGTATTAACTTCTTATAACGAAAGAAATACTATTAGTGAAATAATTGATTCCGAAGCCGAAGGTTATATTTTGAAAAATGTTGATAAACACGAATTGATTGCTGCTATTAACAAAATTTATGCTGGTGGTGTTTATTTCTGCAACGAAGCTGTATCAATAATGTTGGATAATATGAAGCCTGAAAAAAAACAGGCAGGGCTGCAGGTAAAAGAACTTACCATAAGAGAGGTGGAAATATTACAACTAATTTGTCAGGAATATTCAAATGTCGAAATTGCTGCTAAATTGTTTATAAGTCCGCTCACCGTCGAAACCCATCGTAAACATATTTTTCATAAAACCAATTCAAAAACAATCGTGGGACTCATCAAATTTGCAATCTTTAATAATATTGTATCCTGATTTTCTCCTTTTTTTTTATTCGTAATTCATAATTCGTAATTCGTAATTACCGCCTATTGCCTTCTGCCTCTTTTTGATCTTCCGATTACCGATCACCGATTACTAATTACCGTTTACCGCTTTCCAACGAACGACTATCGAATGATCACCGTATGACTATTGAATGACAACTGAATGACCATTGAATGACTAATGACCGACAACTGTCAACTGCCTCCCTCTTCGCTCCTCATCCCCTCTGTCAGGTATAAATAAAAACCTTGTTGGCGGGTATTTATTTTGACTTTTCCCCCTATATCTTTGTTTAAAAAAAAGAGTATCTAATGTATAAACCAAAAACTATCGGCTGTGGCTGTTGTCAACTAGCTTATACCTATCCATTACTTTTTGCTGGTTACCACCTAATGTCAATAGAATAACAATGAATAACAATACCCTCATAAAAATAATAATCGTTAACAATCACCCTCTTTTTAGAGAGGGACTGAAATTAGTTTTCCGCAAAGCAAATCATATCAGACTTGTTGCACAGACTGATACAATTGAACAAGCTTTGATGTTTTTAAAGCAGCAGGCGGTTGATTTGATTATTACGGATTTGAATGCTTCTCAGGTCTCCACAAACGATATTATTGTAACAATCAAACAGGAATTTCCGCATATTAAAATATTAGTGCAAACATCATACAGTGACAGCGAAATATTAAACCGTATTATTAATTCCAAAGCCGATGGTTATATTTTTAAAAATGCAGGGAAACACGAACTACTTGCCGCCATTGATAAAATCACTGCTGGCGGTACTTATTATTGCGATGCATTATCTTGAAAGCCTTACTGCAAACATCATACTATCGGCAATTGAGTACTGACCGATTATTGGTTACCTATCTCCATGGAATGACAACTGTTTGACTATTGAATGACTACCTTCCCTATCCTAAATCGCACCTCTGCATACCTGCTGGCAGGTATATAAAAAAACCTTGATTCAGGGTATTTCCTTTGCCATTACATCACTGTAATTTTGTTTATACATTTAATATATAATATTCCGATGTCAGTCTTTTATGTTGTATTAAAAAATATAGTAGTTTTAATTTTTCTGCTCTTATTTATTTTTCATCCTGTATCAGCTGTCCCTTCATTTGTCAATTCCGGTGCAGGCTGTAAAATTTCCAGTTCTGCATACTTTATAATAAAAGAGAATTGTAAAAATTCAAATTCCGGAACATTTACCAATAATGGAAATATTAAAATTACTGGCAATATTGATAATTCTGCAACATGGTCATCGGGTAATAATTCTAATATTAAATTTAACGGTACGGTATCTCAGCAAATTTCTACCACCTCTACATTAATATTTTATAATACGGAAATAGATAACGGTGCCGGTGTTTCGTTGACTTCCGGCGATATTCAGGTTAACGGGGTTTTAACTTTTACAAACGGTGGCATAACCACAAGTTCCAATAAAGTAATTATTGAAAATAATAATACATTCGCAATTATCGGTCATGATGTCACAAAGTACATTAATGGTATTTTAAAACGAAAAGTAGCTGCTACAGGTTCTTATGATTTTCCTATTGGCACATTTTCTTATTATGAATTGGCTAATGTAAATTTGGTAAGTGGCTCTACGGTTACATATCTCACCGCAACTTTTACAACCGATAATACAGGTACAGATATTAGCGGGCTTGGCATAACAGTTTTTGGTACACCTGTAACCGATAGGCTCAATTATGGTTGGTGGTCTATAACCCCTGCTTCAGGAACAGCTACCAATTACGATGTGACTCTAACTTCACGGGGGCAGACTAATGGTGGAGCATCGGCAACTCAACACTGCATATTAAAAGGTACAGGTAGCTCTGAGTCTTGGCAATCTTTGGGAACTCACGATAATAGTACACAATCAGGAACTGGTAGCAATCCTGTTATAGCCAAAAGAACCGCCCTCAGCGGCTTCTCCGATTTTTGTATAGCCCGCTCCACTTCAGCTCCTTTACCTATTGAACTGCTAAGTTTTACTGCTTCATGTAATTCCCCAATTACCCAATCCTTAAATTCCCCTTCCGTACAATCTATTTTACTGGAATGGTCAACCGCCTCTGAAACCAACAATAATTATTTTTCTATTGAGAGAAGTACTGATGCTCAAAATTGGGAAACAATTGCGGATGTTGACGGAGCAGGTAACAGCAACCAGTCTTTATATTATTTCTATACGGATTATGATATTTCAAATGAAGGTCTACATTATTATTGTCTTATAAATATTGATTACGACGGAACCAAAAAATATAACAATATTATTGTCGCCAATTGTAAAAACAACGATTTTGGGGTTATTTCCATTTATCCTAATCCTGTTACTAATGGTCAGTTATATTATCAGATTTGTTCTTCAGAAAATACTGATGTGGAAAGTTCTATTACCGATGTTTTAGGCAGGATTCTTTTTCAAAATAAATTCTCAATCGATAAAGGTATAAATCAATTAACCATTGACCTTTCGCATTTAAGCAATTCTTTATATTTTTTTAAAGTCGCAACAACAAACGGGCTTTATAAAGATTGTAAACAAATTATAATTGATAAATAAAATCCGGTATTTGAGTTTGTCAAAATCACCGGATTCAATCTAAATAAAAATTGAATGTGCTTTGAATATAAAATTCTTTTATTTAAAACAAAAAATAAGTCTTGGGTTTGCTTCTTATCCCTGTAGCAGTATCTGGCTTGTTTTAAAATTAAAATTTTTAACAGATGAAAAATGAAGTTTCAGACGAGGTAAGTGTTGAGGTAAGCATAAATGACCAGCAAGTCAACAATTTGGATATTTCTTTAAATATCATAGAATCAGATATGGTTTCTTTAACAATCACTGATGCTTTGTATGGTACCACAATGATTACAAGATTATTTTTCATGGGAAAAGGGATAAACAGGATTATTATTGACATGTCTAGTTTAGATTCCCCTGAATATTTTCTTCTCCTTACCTCTGGCAATGGGGACATTCTTTATAATAGACAATTTGTAAATTAATATTAATGAAGCGGCAAATGTACATTACTAAAAGAGAATCCGAGGTATTGAGCTATTTAGGTGAAGGTAAAACTGGTGAAATCGCAAAAAAATGAACATCACAAAACGAACAGTTGAAACATATAAACTGAATATGTATAAAAAAACTAATACTCATAATGCTGTTAGCTTGGTTCTATCCGCACTGAAAAAATATATTCAATAGGATAAAGAACATTATGATAAAGAACAATTGTACAAACGAATAAAGAATATATAAAATGAAAAAGAAAGAACTTATATTATTACTGATTTTTGTTGCAATTGCTTTTTTGACTATTGTATTCAATGAATTTTTTTTTAAACATCAAGCAATTGTACAGAAACAGAAAATGCATTATACAACAAACGCTGATTACCTTAAATGGAAACCATGAAATAATTTATGAAAACTAAACAACAGGAAAATAAATTTTTCGACGAATACATTTTGTGTCCGAAATGCCATTCATCAGAAAAAACAAAAGTATTGCATACAGGTAATATATGGATTTTTTTTCATAAATGTTTACAATGCGGGAATGTTATTTCACAAGGGAATGTAAAGCGTTTGTCGGTAAATAAATTACCTGTTAAGGAATTTCAATCAATGTTATAAGTATAGCAAACACGCATCAATAAATTTTGAGAATATCAATTATGTAAAGATTTAAAAATATGAAAAATATGAAATCAAATTGTTTTGTTCTGTTTATAATTTTAACTTTATACTTACTTAAAGTTTCAACCTGCCTCGCTCAGGGTGTTGCCATCAACCCCACGGGTGCTGACCCCGATCCTTCTGCAATGCTCGATGTAAAAAGCACTACAAGCGGAATGCTCATTCCCCGAATGACCACTGCACAACGCAACAACATCGCCACCGCATGTTCCTGTACACCCGCAGAAGGTTTGTTGATTTTTAATACATCTTCACAATGTTTTGAGGCCTATTATGCATCTGGTTCCACTTGGGTCAGTGTTGCATGTATAGGTTGCCAGTTGCCCGGTTCATTTTCGGCAAGTGCAGCCTCCAGCATACAGCAGACAAGCTTCAGTGCCAATTGGACGGCTTCGACGGGTGCCACATCCTACTACCTTGATGTATCAACAAATAGCAGCTTTTCATCATTTGTGTCAGGTTATGAAAACCTGAATGTTGGAAATGTTACCACCTACAATGTTGCATCCAACTTGACTTGTAACACGGCGTATTACTATCGCATACGGGCCACAAACACCTGTGGTACAAGTTCCAATACAGGGACTATTAATCTCACTACATCCTCTTGCTTTACCTGCGGGAATCCTTTCACAGATACCCGCGATGGTCAAAGTTATAATACCGTTCTGATAGGTTCACAGTGCTGGATGGCTCAAAATCTCAATTATGGGACTTATGTTGCAATACACGGGGGGGCACAGGTAGCAGGTGAAAAATACTGTCAGAATCTTAGCGGGGTGAATGATGCCTCTTGCCCAATGGGAGCTTTATATGAATGGGCTACCATGATGAATGGATCTGCCAGTTGCGATGGTACGGGTGTTCCACCCAACGATAAATGTTCAACTCCCGTACAGGGTTTATGCCCTGCTGGTTGGCATATTCCGTCACATTATGAATGGACAACATTGGAAAAAAATGCAGGTTCCAACCCGGGAGCATTCCCTTATGATGAAACAACCAGTGGCTGGTTAGGTACAAACGAAGGTGGAAATATTAAAGTAACACCCGTTTGCGGAACGCTTCCATGTTGGAATAGCCCAAACACAGGGGGTGCAAATACAATAGGTTTCTCTGCTCTGCCGAATGGGCAATCGTGGACAGGGGCATTTGCAGATGCGGGTAACTGGGGTCGGTTTTGGACATCTTTTGAATTTGATGCAACGAATGCCTGGTCTCGGATGACAGGGAATACCATTACTGTTATATATAGGACAGGTGACAATAAATTGTATGGTGCCTCAGTAAGGTGCGTAAAGGATTGAAAAAATACGAAAATAGTTGATCTTATCTGCTATACGAATACATTGATCTGTTTTGCATAATGAAATTTTTTAGCATCTGATAAAATAAATTCAAGAGAAATTAATAACAATGAAAATAAATTTAATTCGGTATTGTAAGTATATCCTGAGTGAAAAGGTCTCATTCCTGTATATCACTTATACAATCGTGAAAATGATAAAAAGATTATTGCTGTACATTGATTCTTTTATATTATTAAAACGATGTTCCGTTTATTCAATATTGATTTTTCGGTTTTATTTATTACTGGTTTCTTTTTCCTTTTATTTGCTGTCTTTATTGCCTAATAGCTGTATGGCACAGGGTGTAGGTATTAATATCAATGGTAATCCTGCCGACAGTTCGGCAGGGCTTGATGTGAACTTTACCAACAAAGGCTTACTCGTTCCCCGTATGTCCACATCTGAACGAAATGCTATCAACAATCCAGTCAACAGCTTATTGATATTCAATACTACTACTCAATGCTTCGAGGCTTACTACACTTCTGGCTCTGATGCTATCTGGGCAACTGTTGCTTGTATTGGTTGTTTATTACCCGGCTATTTTTCTGCTTTTGCTGCCAATAATATTGCAGCAACAGGCTTTTCAGCTAACTGGTCTATTGCAGCAGGCGCCACTGGTTATTTTATTGATGTTTCAACCGATAGTATTTTTTCTGGTTTTGTTGCAGGTTACAATAACCTCGATGTTGGCAATATAAATACTTTTAATGTATCAAACAGCATAACCTGCGACACCACTTATTACTACCGTGTTCGGGCGTATAACCCCTGCGGTACATCAGCAAATTCAACTACTATTTCCGTTACTACGGTATGTACCTTTTTATGTGGCAGCCCGTTCACCGATTCACGCGACGGTCAGGTTTATAACACTGTGCAGATTGGTTCACAATGCTGGTTGGCGCAGAATCTTAATTATGGTACATATAGTCCGGTACACAGTGGGTCACAGCTTCCCGATCAAAAATATTGTACCAATCTTAGCGGGTTAAATGATGCTTCCTGCCCGATGGGTGGTTTATATGAGTGGGATAATATGATGAGCGGGGCTGCAGGTTGTAATGGGTTTGGTGCAATACAACCAGGCTGTGCCTCGCCGGTACAGGGCATTTGTCCTGTGGGTTGGCATGTCCCGTCGCATTTTGAGTGGACTTTATTAGAGAAAAATGTAGGCATTAATCCCAGTGCTTTTACTTATAATGCGAGTCTGTTAGGTGGTGGTGCTTGTCTTGGTACAGATGAAGGCGGTAATCTGAAAGTAATATCTGTTTGCGGTACGCTACCCTGTTGGAACAGTCCTAACATCGGCGCAACCAATACCAGTGGGTTCAGTGCACTTCCAGGTGGTAGGGGTAATGCGGGAGCGTTCTTTGCTGTTGGAGAATACGGTTACTGGTGGTCAGCTACGGATATTAATGAATGGTTTTGCCCATCTTGTGCCTGGTTGCGACAACTGGAATCTGGTGATGACAAGGTATGCCGGGGCGGTGACTTAAAAATCAGAAGTTATAGCGTTCGTTGCGTTAAAGATTGAAATAATTGTAACCTTTTTCTATGATGTTTTTATACTAATAATTCTAAATAGTTATCAAAATAAATGAATGTTAGATTCCTGCTTATAATTACAGTTGTAACATTAAATATTAGACTTACAACTTTAAATTGCCTTGCCCAGGGTATAGGTATCAATACCAGCGGCAATCCTGCTGATAGTTCTGCAATACTGGATGTGAACTTCAATAACAAGGGTATGCTCATTCCCCGTTTGACCACAACCGAGCGCAATGCTATCAGCAACCCCGCCAATAGTTTATTGATTTTTAATACCACCATACAGTGCTTCCAAGCTTATTATGCAGCAGGTGCTATCTGGGTGAGTATTTCATGTATAGATAATCAGTTGCCGGGCTCTTTACCTGATTCAGCAGGGTATATTTCAGGCTCAAATTTTATTTGCTGTCCCTTAAATGGAATTTCTTATTTTGTGCCTCCAATCCAAAATGCCACTGGTTACGTTTGGTTATATTCTGGTACTGGTGTGACTATAAGCAGTTTTACCAATCCTGTTCTGCTTAATTTTTCTGCAAGTGCTACTTCCGGTGTTCTTACCGTAATGGGAACAAATACTGCAGGCTTTGGTCCGGTTTCAGCAAGCTATGCAATAACCGTAAATCATTTGCCTGCGGCTCCGGAATCAGGAATACATATTCCATCGGACGGGCAAATAATTTGGAACTGGAGTGCTGTTTCGGGAGCTGTCGGGTATAAATACAATACAAATAATAATTATAATACCGCAATTGACAACGGCGCAAGTATCTCCTGTACACAAACGGGACTACTCTGTAATAATTCATATTCCTTATATGTATGGGCTTATAACTTATGCGGGCATTCTGCTGCAACTATCCTGTCACAAAGCACAACAGCATCTTGTTGCAGTCCTTTGGTTGATTCGCGTGACGGTCAAAATTATAATATTGTCAAGATCGGGTCTCAGTGTTGGATGGCGCAGAACTTAAATTATGGCACATTTGTGCCTATTTCCGTTGGAGGGCAAGACCCTCCTGGTATCCAAAAATATTGTCAGAGTCAATTCGATGTTGATAATTCAGCTTGCCTTTTTGGTGGTTTATACGAATGGGCTGAAATGTTGAATGGTTCATCAGGGTGCAATGGTACAGGTGTCCCGCCTGATGATAATTGTTCAATTCCGGTACAGGGTATTTGCCCCGTTGGTTGGCATATACCTTCCCACTATGAATGGACCACTTTAGAAAAAAATGCAGGCTCTGATCCGGCAGCTTTCCCTTATGATACAACGACTAACAATTTGTATTTAGGTGTAGATGAAGGAGGGAATCTTAAAGAAGCGGGTTTAACACATTGGGTGGATCCGAATCTTGGGGCTACTAACTCAAGCGGGTTTTCTGCCATTCCTGGTAGTATGGGGTCATGGAATGGGCAGTTTATCTTAGGGGGTTATGGAAGGAGCGGTTACTGGTGGTCTTCTACAGATTCAGGGACATATTCAGCTTGGCTCAGGTCTATGAATTATGACAAGGCAAAAGTAATTCGTAGCAAGATGAGTAAAACTTACGCTTTAAGTGTCAGGTGCGTGAAAAATTAAAAAAGAATTTAAAGTGTTTTAATAAATGGAAATATTAATGAATAATATCATTTTAAAAAAGTTTTCCTGTAACGTATTAATTAAATTACTACCAAAATAAAATGAAATTAAAATCCTTGCTTTATATAATTGCTGTAGTAATTTTAAACATTAAACTTATTACTATAAACTGCCAGGCACAGGGAGTAGGGATAAATATTGCCGGTAACCCTGCTGATAGTTCAGCAGGTCTTGATGTAAGTTCCGTGAACAGGGGGTTGCTTATTCCCCGCCTGACTACCGCACAGCGCAATGCTATTATAAATCCATCAAATAGCTTAATTATATTTAATACAACAACTCAATGCTTCGAAACATATTTATCGACTGGTGCCTCTTGGGTTCATATTGCTTGTATTGCTTGCCAGTTACCCGGTTCTTTACCTGGTGCGGCAGGTGTAATTTCAGGCACAACATATATTTGCAGTCCTCAAAATAGTATTTCTTATTCGGTTCCCTTAGTTACGAATGCTGATAGTTATTTATGGTTATTTACCGGTTCAGGTTTTACTATAACAGCCGGTGTGGGCACAAATACAATTACTGCTGATTTTTCTGCATCGGCTACTTCTGGATCATTAATTGTATATGGCATCAATGCTTGCGGGAATGGTGGTATTTCTTCTATGGGATTTTCAATAATAGTCAATCCGGTTCTTGCTGCTGCTGGTTCGATAAATGGTATGGACTCTGTTTGCCAGAGTCAGAATGGGGTTGTATATTCCGTGCCTTCCATCGTCAATGCCACAAGTTATTTCTGGTCATATTCAGGTACAGGCGCAACAATTAACGGTTCAGCCGATTCTGTTACTATTAGTTTTTCTGCAAGTGCAACATCTGGCATTCTCACTGTAAGAGGGATCAATGCCTGCGGCGATAGCGGAATAGTTTCGGACGACTTTGCGTTAACTATTAATCCTTTGCCTGCTGTCCCGGTTGTTGGTAATGCTACTAATATAACCGAAACGTCTTTTTCCGCTAACTGGGCTTCGGCTTCAGGTGCTACAACTTATTATCTGGATGCTGCCACTGATAATTTTCCGTCATTTCCATCTTATGTTGTAGGCTTTAACAATCTTGAGCTAGGTAATGTAACCTCCTTTAGCGTTTCAACTGGCATAACTTGCGGAACAACTTACTACTATCGTGTGAGGGCTTCTAATTCATGCGGAACAAGTATCAATTCAGGAGTTGTTTCTGTAAACACTGTTGCCTGCTACATCTGTGGAAGCCCTCTAACCGATTCACGCGATGGTCAAATTTATAATACAGTCTTGATCGGCTCCCAATGCTGGATGGCACAAAATCTAAATTATGGCACCTTTGTTGGAGTTGACGTTGGAGCACAAAACCCTGCAGGTACACAGAAATATTGTCCAAACAGTGGTGGGTTTAATGACCCGACTTGTCCTTTTGGTGGTTTGTATGAATGGGCAGAGATGATGAATGGTTCTGTTTCCTGTAATGGTGCAGGTGCACCGCCCACTGATAAATGTTCTTCTCCGGTTCAGGGAATATGTCCAAATGGATGGCATATACCTTCCCATTATGAATGGACAACATTGGAAAAAAATGTTGGCAGCAATCCTGGTGCCTTTCCTTATAATATTACCACAACAGATTTTTCATTAGGTACAGATGAAGGCGGAAACCTGAAAGTAACACCCATTTGCGGAACACAACCCTGTTGGAACAGTCCTAACACGGGAGCAACCAACTCCAGCGGGTTCACTGCCCTTCCGTCTGGTATCGATGTTGGTGCCGGTTTCGGCGATTACAATATAAGGGGTGACTGGTGGTCATCAACAGAGTTCAATACAACAACCGCTTGGTATCGGCGTGTAGATTACGGCAACAGCAAAGTATGGCGAAGTAAATTTACTAAAACATTCGGACTTGCTGTTAGGTGCATAAAGGACTGAAAAACTTTAAGTAATGCAATATACGATTAGATGAATATATAATTCTGACAAAATAATGAATAAGAAAATTATACAGAACATAAAATATAAAGCACAATTTGTTAGGTATAAACCAATGCCCATAATACAAAATGTAATGTGGTACTTGTCATTTTTGGGTCTGTCTAAACGGTTTAGTTATTGCTTATTTATTTTTTCATTTATGTTAAATACAGTCAATGTTTTTGCTCAAACTTCTATGTGGAATAACGACAGCTCAAAAACACATATTCAATCAGGTACAATTATTGTCATTCCCGGAAATTTGATTAATCTCCATAGTGGTACTTTTAATAATTCAGGGGCAATAAATCTTCACGGTAATTGGTTCAATAATTCAGGAAATGCAACATTTACCAATTCAAGTCCGGGTACCGTTTTTTTGCTTGGTGATACGCAAATAATCGGAGGCATAAATCCCACTCTGTTTTATAACCTAAATCTGCAGGGAACCGGTGTAAAAAAATTGAATATTAACAGCATGGCAGAGGGGAAATTGTCATTAAACGACAGGGAATTAAACACTCAAAATTATTCTATGTCTGTGTTATCTGCTGATACGTCTGCTATCATGCGGACGACAGGCTACGTCAGCAGTACTGGCTCGGGTTGCCTTGCACGGGTGACAAATACCTCTCTGCCATATTTATTTCCTGTCGGTTCATCTTTTGGTACATTTCGTTACAGGCCCGTTACAATAACTCCGACATCAGTAAATTTAAATATGTTTTCAGTAAGAATGGCAAATGTAGATGCTTCTGCCGAGGGTTTTGACTTGGGCGTAACAGACGGGATAGTATCAGATATTAATAATAAATTTTTCCACCGGATAAACCGAACGCTTGGTGCCGATGGAGCTAAAATTTGTATTTATTATGATAACGCTACTGATAGTATTTTTTCCGGTTTATCCCACTGGCAAAATACACCAGATAGGTGGGAGGATGTAGGAACTGTGACCGCAGTTTATAATACATCTCCTGCTTTCAGCAGCTTATCCGTTTCTAACTGGTACGATTTTACCGGAGAGCCCTTTGCCTTGTATGGTTCTTCCTGCGTGCCATCATCTGTTCCGGTATCCCTTACGGTTAATCCGGCTTCGGGCTGTGTTGGTGAGCCGCATACTTTGCAGGTGCAAGGTGGTTTATTGGGGACAGGGGCTTCATGGTATTGGTTCGAAGGTGGTTGTGGCGATACGCTACTTGGAATAACTGCAAGCGATTCTATAAGTATTTTTCCTGTTGGGACAATAACTTATTTTGTCAGGGCTGAAGGTGCTTGCGGAATAACACCATGTGTCAGCATTTTGGTAAAACCGTCCCCACTTGCGCCTGTGAGTATTGGTATTTCTGCATCCGATACAATAATATGTAATGGCTCATTGGTTTCCTTTTCTGCCTTGTATGCAAACGGTGGAATGAACCCCTTTTTTCAGTGGTATCTGAATGGGAATCCTGTAGGTGCAGATAGTTCTGAATATAACCTCACAAATTTAAATAATGACGATACTGTTTACTGCATTCTCATATCTTCTGCCGAATGTGTAACGGGGAATCCGGCAACCTCCGGCACAATTGTAATGTCAGTAAACCCCACCTACATCATATCAGGCATTGTCGGGATATGCGAGGGTAATTTTTATAATTTCGGAGATACTATTTTAACTACTGCGGGAATTTATACTCATACATTCGCTTCTGTAAAGGGCTGCGATTCTATTATCACCTTAACCCTGAATGTAAATCAGGCCTATGTCATACCAAGCGCAGTTGAGATATGTCAAGGCGACAGCATATTCTTAAACGGTAGTTGGCAACTTACATCTGGCAACTATTCCGACTCGTTGCATACAATCTATGGTTGTGATAGCATAATTACTACAAATTTAACTGTTACGCCTGCTTTATTGGTGAGCGTAGTCATTTCTGCAACCGACACAATTATTTGTGCAGGGACTAATGATTCAATAATGATTTCAGGGACAAATGGAGGAACCAGTCCTGCATATCAGTGGTTTATTAATGGCTTATTTGCAGGGTCAGGTAATTTTTTATCACAAAATTCATTTTCTGATAGCGACAGTATATTTTGTATAATGACATCAAGCCTCACATCTTGTGTAACCAACAACCCCGCAACATCAAACAATGTTTCTTTAAAAGTAAATCCCATGCCTGTAATTTTTATAAATAAAACAAACGAAAGTTGCTTGGGAGCAAATGATGGTAGTATTGATTTATCTGTTTCAGATGGGACACCTCCATATTCTTATATATGGAGTAGTGGTCAAACTATTGAAGACATTAATTCTTTGGTATCTGAGACATATTCTGTACAGGTAACCGATGGCAATTCGTGTATATCTCAAGGGAGCTGTGAAATTGCCGCAGCTTCGGCAACTTGTATTTATGTGCCTAATATTTTTTCTCCAAATGGTGATGGGAAAAACGATAAGCTTTATGTTAGAGGTGGAGGTATCAGGTATCTGGAATTTTCAATTTACGACCGATGGGGTAATAAAGTATTTGAAACAAATGACCAAAACATAGGTTGGGACGGGTGTTACAAAGACTCACCAATGAATGCCGCTGTTTTTGTATATTATGTAAAAGTGGAAATAATAACTGGCAACACAATTGAAGTAAAAGGGAATGTTACCCTTGTACGTTAGCATATTCTCACAGGTCTGTAAGCGCTCTTATGTGCTGCAATACCTGTCTGGTTTTTAAAAGAAAAATTAATATAAATTATAAACCTAAATTGTTTAATTATGAAATCAAAAGTATTATTGACAGTAACATCGGCAAGTATCAAATGTTTCGCAAAGATGCCAGTTTCGATAAATTTGTTTTGTAAAAAGAAATCATCATTCATTTTATTTTGTTTGTTTCTTTCGTTTAATATGTTTGCATCTTCTGGCGGTCCCGATGCATTCGGATATACTTGGAAAGACAGCAATGAACCGGGTGGCCCTGTTTACAACTGGGCTGATATTTCCTTAACAGGCATTCCTGTTTTAGGCTTAGGCGACGATAATTATAAGGGCATTTATTCTGCCAATTTTTCTTTTTATTGGTACACTGTAAAAGACATGTGGATTGGTTCAAACGGTTATATTTGCTTTGGTCATGGTATCAATATTGGGGCAACTTTTCCTTCAATTCCCGATTCCACGGATAATAAGCATAATTTTATTTGCGGTTTATTAGCTGACTTAACCTTTATCGGTGATGGGAATCCGGCAAAATGTTATTATCAATCATCAGGCGACTCTGTAATTGTTTCTTATGTGAATGTACCTTTTTATTCTTCAACCTATCCCTATTGGACAGGCAGTAATACTTTTCAAATAATTGTTTGCAGATCCGACAAGTCTATTACAATAAATTTTCAAAGTACATCTGGTACAACTTTATATACTGATATAAGAACAGGTATTGAAAACGTAACAGGAGGCATGGGCTTGCAACCTTTTTATGGTTCATATCCTTCAGCAAATTATACAATAAAATATTATTATCCTCCGGTTCCTTCTTATTTTATTGTCGATGGAAGTGTCATCTGGAACACAAATCCTGGAAGTAATGGTCTTTTCCTTCCCTACCCGACAAATTTTTCACTGAGTGCAAATATTGCAAATACCGGAAATTTAGATATTTCTCCTCCAATTACTGCAACCGGTAATGTGAAAAATATGGTTGGTATTTCATTTGTTAATACCTCCAAGAATTTTTCAAATGCAATTTTAATAGATCAGGATAGGACTATTAATTACCCTGATTCGTTCATTCCAAATTCTCCCGGAACTTATCGTTATATAACTACTTTGTCGGGCATATCTAATGATGGAATTCATTCAAACGACTCATTAGTACAGGAACTTGTCGCTATTGATACCTCGTCAAATATAATGACTCTGAATTTTACCGATAATTTTACATCTCAAAGTATTTCTTGGGCAAGCGGAACTGGTGGTCTGGGTGTATACTATATACCCCCTGTTTATCCTGTTAAAATTATTAATACAAGATATTTTATAAAAGAGAACCCTTATGGAGCATCCTTTGCTGCAAAAATTTACGATGATGATGGTGCAGATGGTGCTCCAGGAACTTTGCTCGATTCTATTTTGGTTTCTGGTTCAGATATATTGATTGGCAGTTATTCAACAATTAATCCCACTCACGATATAATTATAAATAGCGGGGGTGTTTATGTGGCGTGGGAAATGAATGGACAGGGAATCGCTTTAGCTGTTGATGAAACCCCTCCATTCTCATATAGAACTTTTGAATTTGGCAGTAATATATGGTCAGAATACAGGGATAATGAAATTCACGATTTTATGATTACTCTTAATATTCAGAAATACCATGACCCGGTAAGTGTACAGGATTTTTCGTATAAAGCACCTGACTGTTTAAATATATACCCAAACCCTTGTAACAAGCTGGCTGTTGTAGAATTTTCAAACCCCGGACATTCTAGCTACCTCCTTAAAATTACAGATATGAAAGGAAATATTATTAATATCAAAAATGGTATTACTTCCGAAGAATTTACTATTGACAGAGATTTCATGAGTACGGGTATCTATTTTATTGAGTTAATAGGAGACAAATACTATAAAGGGAAATTAGTTGTAGAATAAATTAAAAAATATGAAAAGCCTGAACTCGAAAACTTGTAATGAGTTATGCACCACATTGAAGTTATCGAACTGTCGTACAATAATTATCATTCTCACAGTTCTTACTTTAAACCTTAGGTTTGAAACTTTAAACTGTTTCGCTCAGGATATTCATTTTTCACAGTATTATGCGAATCCATTAAACATAAATCCTGCATCAGCCGGATCTTTTAATGAAAATGCAAGAATATTACTTACATATAAAGATCAATGGGGTCAATTGGAAAATCCTTATAAAACCTATGCCTTTTCGGCTGATGCAGGTTTTCTTAGAAATAAATTAAAAACTGGTTATTTAGGTGGTGGCATAAACTTATTGCATGATATTGCGGGTATAACAAAACTATCCACTACTGTAATAAACCTTTCGGTTTCCTATCATGTGAAATTATCTAGGTTAAATATGCTCACAGCCGGGATACAAGGTGGAATCATTCAAAATAATATAAATTCCACTGACATGCAATGGGATAACCAGTATGATGGTAATGGCTTTAATCCGGCTTTAGCTTCTGGAGAAAATATCAACTACGATGGTTTTTTATTGGGGGATGCAAGTATAGGGTTGCTTTGGAAATATCAATCAGAAAAAGTGAAAATCTTAATTTCAAATGAAGGTATCAAAACCGAAATCGGGGTTGCTGCTTTTCATGTAAACAAACCTGAATATTCATTTTTCAATGCATCAAAAGACAACCTTTATACTCGTTTTGTAGCTCATGGTAAAGCGTCTGTAGAAATTTCAAATACAAATTTTGCTGTCGTTCCAACATTCACTTTTATGAGACAATCGGTATCTGGTGAATTAATATTAGGTTCTTATTTTAGGTTTATGGTAAAAGATAATTCTGCGAACAAAGGATTTTTATATTCAACAGCCCTGTCGGTAGGGACACATTACAGGTGGGGCGATGCTTGGATTTTTTCTGTTCTATTTGAATCAAAGCACTGGGCATTAGGTTTAAGCTACGACATGAACACATCTTCTTTAAAATATGCCACCAACAAAGACGGTGGAATTGAAGTAACCTTGCGCTTTACTACCCCTAATCCATTTGAATACAGGAATAGAGGGAATAGTTTATTATAGTAGTCTATGAAGTGCTTTATTCCTTGGTCCCCATTTTTATTATGCTTGTCGTTTTATTTCATGTTAGTGTGCTGTATTTTATTTGTATTTCATTTTATTTTTTTAATTTGATTTTATTTGGAAATTTTGTATGCTTAACCGCCCTTCACATATATTAATCTGTTTACTTATTAAATTATGGTATCCTTTGAAGTCCTTAGTGCTGTTGATTTTGTCATATTTAAGCAGGTCGTCAGGGGTGCTTTTAATCCGGTATTTGCTACAAAAATTGCTCTTAAATCTGCTCTTAATCTGGTTCGCACTGCGAATACCCATGTTGTTTGTTCCGCTCAAACTAAAGAAGAAATTCTGAATTCAGTCACAAAACTAGATTTAACCCATTTTGGTTATCATACTGCCAATGATATTGAAATTTCATATACATTCAATACTGAGCAGAAATTACATCAGGCAATCATTAAGCCTCGTATAATCTATCCTTTAAGCGAAGATATATCCTTGCCGGAACCACTCGACTATAAAACAAAATCGTATCTCAATTTTTTTGCAGACGAGTTCGAACGTATTAAAATTCGTGCTGAAAAAATCCTCGCATCAACTTCAACACAAAAAGAAACTGCATTTATAGCATCTCGCAATTTGCAGCTTTTACGTAAACTCAATCACGATTCACAGGTACATTTCAATTATATTTGCTCACGATCTGACTTACAAGCTACTTCGTCAGATTTATTTATAATCTATGTTCTGAATCTTTTCATAATACGTAGCATCGTTTTTTACTCAAAATTTTTCAAACCATTTCTCAATGAAAAAACAACTTCCGAAGATGTACTTCGATTAACATTTAAGAAAAAAATCCCATGGATATTAAAACATCCCTGGCTATTTATTGAACACCCTCTGCTATACGAAATCATAACTGAAAACAATGTATGTTCACCGTCTTGTGAAATCAATCCAGAATATCAAAAGCTCAATAGCTTAAACACGCTTAAAATTCCGGAACCTTTGCTTAAAGAAGTATTGGGTATAATTCAGTTCAAAAACTCTATAAAATTAAACGGCAATACCAATATTTTAGCTGATGCATTTTATCAAATGCTGAATAAAAACATTGAAAACGGCTTGCCTTACATGGACAGTAATTCCGCAGCAATAAGCAAACTACTTTCATTTTTTGTTATAGACAAAAACAACGAACCCTTAAATCCGAATTCTATCTGCACCATGCTAAAACCCTCTAATTTTAATAAGCGTCCACATAAAGACGACGAAAAAAAGGTTAATCTTTTATAGATTTAATTCTTTTTCTTCATTTTTCACATTATAAAAGTTCCCTGTTTTTAGGGGAATTTTTCAGGGAACTCATGGGAACTTGCTTTTCTCCATTTTTCAATCTGTTAAGCAATAATCTGTTTTTCAATCTTGTAAAATAAAAAAAGTTCCCGGGAACTTTTTAATACTTTTAGGGAACCCCTGATGGCACAATGTTTGTATTAATTTTTATAACTATAATATTTTCAGATAAATATATATTTCCCTGTTTGTTCTCTCAATAAAAAAAGTTCCCGGACGTGTTCGGGAACTTTTTTTTTCACCGGTCACCCAAAATCTTTATATTCTTTTGTTTCTGGTTTTCCGTTGCAACGAATTGCCATTATGTACCTGCCATTTGTAACAACATTCCATGGAATGTTGCATTGGTTCCGGTGCCATTGTTTAACCGTTAATAAAAAATAAAATGGAAGTTGTAACAATTCAATCCGAAGTTTTCCAGCAGCTTTTATCAAAGCTCGACAATCTGGAATCATATTTCAAGCATGTAGTAAAGCAACAACCTTTATCCGAGCAATGGCTCGATATTGAGGAAACATGCCAGTTGCTTAAAATCTCCAAACGCACCTTGCAGGGCTACCGTGATCAGGGCATTATTACTTATTCGCAGGTTGGCGGTAAAATCTACGTTAGTGCCTCTGCAATCGAAGAACATCTGCGAAACCACACACGCAAGGCTTTTAAGAAACCAAAAATTTCAATCTGACCAGCTTGCTTTTTTGTTTTGCCATATCATTCTAATTATCTGCACCCCTCTGTTTTCTTGTTTCGCAAGTTTACAGTAGGGGTGTTTTAAAATCACAAGCCTATGAAAGTTTCTGTTTTCAATAATTTCAACAAAGTTTCAGATAACCTCGAAATAACGGTTATTCTGGAACAACTTAAAAGCGATAAATATAAAAACCGCATTCTGCAACTTCGCACATTGCTTGTTGCCGAAAATGAAAGCGAATATAACAAACAGAAAAAATCTCTTCCTGCATTCACTCCATGCGGTTTGTTTGAAGGTGGTCGCAAAATGGAATTTCTCAAAGAATATTCCGGGCTTCTCATTCTTGATATTGATAAGCTGAGCAGCAGTCAGCTTTCAAATATCAAACAAACGGCTCAGGGAATCGCTTTTACTTATTGTGTATTTACAAGCCCATCCGGGAACGGCCTGAAAATTCTGGTTAAAATAAATTCCTCACAGGATCACCACAAGCTTGTTTTTAACCAGGTGAAAAAATATTATGAATCTGTACTCAATGTAAACATTGACCCATCAGGCAAGGACATAACCCGCTTGTGTTTTTTTTCATGGGACCCGAATATATACATTAACAACAATGCGCAGGTATTCCGCACTACAGCAAAGCAGGTATCAGAACAAATCGAAGAAATCATTCAGCAAATTGAACAGCATCAGATTGATATTACCAGCGAATATAAAGATTGGCTCAGTATCGGCTTTGCCCTCATTGATGCGCTGGGCGCAGGAGCACAGCAACCGTTCCACCGCATCAGTCGGTTTTATCACAAATACAATTCTGAAGAATGCAACAAACAATTCGACAAATGTTTAAATTCGAATAATTCCGGCACTACCGTAAAATCATTTTTCCATTTCGCAAAACAACACGGCATTTGTATGAATCCCAATACACAGTCTTTACAGCGTACAAACACTACCTTTACACCTGTCCGCGAAGCTGTCACCCTGAGCGAAGTCGAAGGGTCAATTCAGCTTCAACAGCCGCTTGATAACAGTAAAGACATGCCAGTGGCACGTCTCGAAAGTGTAAAAGAAAAAACAGAGCCAACCGACGCAATCGCTGGCAAACAAACCGATGAAAAGCCGAAATCAAAAAAGTCAGGCACAAACAAATTTCATTTAGTCCGTGATTACCTTTTAGAAAATTTCGATATCAGGTATAACAACGTGTCAACAAATTTTGAATACAAGGAAAAAGACCAGCAATTTTATGAGCCAATGAATGAGAACGATATTTTTATAAAAATGCAGTTAGATGGTTTAAGTTTTTCCCTTTCAAATCTGGTTGCATTCCTTAAATCCTCAATGGTGCATAGATACAACCCTTTTATACAATATTTTGAATCCCTGCCGCTCTGGGATGGCAAAACTGATTTTATTCAGGAATTGGTTTCTTTTGTGAATTTAAAGCCTGAATTATGCGACAGGTTCGATAAACACTTTAAAAAATGGTTGGTTCGGGTTGTGAAATGCGCTTTGGTAGATTCTTATTTTAACAAACAGGCTTTTATTTTAGTGCATGACAAGCAAAATTCAGGTAAATCAACATTTTGCCGCTTTCTTTGCCCGCCCTCACTGAAAAATTATATTGCCGAAAACCTAAGTATTGACAAGGATTCCCGCATTTTACTTACAACAAACCTTTTAATCAACCTCGACGAGCTTTCTACACTGTCAAAAGTCGAGATCAACTCTCTGAAATCCTTGTTTTCAAAAGACAAGATAAATGACCGTTTGCCATACGACAGAAAAAATTCAATCATTCCACGCAGGGCCTCATTTATAGGCTCAACGAATCAGGCAGAGTTTTTAAACGATGAATCAGGCTCAGTCCGTTGGTTATGTTTTGAAATCCGCTCAATAGATTGGTCATACAAAGAAAAAGTGAATATTGATAATGTCTGGGCGCAGGCTTATACACTTTACAAATCCGGTTTTCATTGCGATTTAACACCCGAAGAAATAAAAGAAAACGAAGAATACAACAGGCAATTTAATATTACAACAACCGAATTTGAATTGATACATAAATACCTTTCTCCGGGAACCCGTGAAAATCACGGTTGTTTTATGACTGCTACAGACATACTTTTGTATATAGCTGAACAAACAGGCGGTAAAGTAAAACTGAATAACATCAATGTAGGCCGTGCACTTAAAATGCTTTCATTTGCCAGAGACAAGAACTACCCCGATAAAAACTATGGCTATTTCGTTTTTAAGAAAATATAGAAAAACGCCAAAACATCTTACCATCTTACCCCATACCTCCGGTAACTGAGCGTAGTCGAAGTTTACAGGAGGGGTAAGATCATTTTTTACATCTTACCCCAATCTTACATCTTACCTTAAAATTATACCCCTATCTGGTGTAAGATGTAACTTCAAAAAACATCCTACAACATATTACAACACCAGTAAAATTAGGCAAGGGGTAAGATGGTAAGATTAAAACGCATTTTCGATATATTTTAATTATTTTTCTCTTTCATGGTAGATGATGGTTAAAAAACTACTTCATTAATTTTCACTAATTTTCTTTCTCCCCCGGATTGTATTGACTTTCTGACTTCCGTAAATCTTTTTATGTAGCTGCCATTTTACTATTTCTCTGTTTTTCTCTTAAATATCTCATTATTTCTTTCTAAAAAATATTAGTTTTGTAGAGATTAAAAACAAGAACTTTTGATGCAGAATTCAGTATATTTTGACTTTATAAAAGAATTAAAGGGTTCTATCCTTCATAGTCGCTACATGGCGGCAAGGTTAGTAAACCGTGAATTGCTTCTTTTATACTTTCACACTGGAAAACAATTATCAGAAAAAATCGAATCCGAAAAATGGGGCGCAAAGGTACTGGAAACAATATCAAATGACCTACAGAATGAATTATCTGGACTTCGGGGTTTCTCTGTTACCAGCTTAAAAAAAATGCGTCAATTCTACCAGACTTACGCCTTTCTGGAATATAGACCGTCAGCAACGGCCCAATTACCACAGAAAAATGAAATTGGACCGTTATCAACGGCCCAATTAAAATTGTCCGTTAAAAATCTTCAAAATGTAGTAAAACAAAGCAATTACCCTTTTGGTTCGCCAAATTCACAACAAATAGATTCTCTTGCCTCTGCTTCATTTATTGATACCTTTTTAAGCCTTCCATTTTCTCATCACATCCTGCTTCTTAACAAAGTACGTAATTGGGATGCATTAAGTTTTTACATGAATAAAGCAGTCGAAAACCAATGGACAGTTGATTTTCTCACACATCATATTGATGCGGATTCATTTCAGAAAGCAGGACAAATTCAGTCAAACTTTGAAAAAACATTACCTGCAAAATTAAATCCAAATGTATTACAAGCATTTCGTGATGAATATTTACTCGATTTTCTGAATATACAGCCTATTGATGAAGAAGACGAACTGGTTCTCGAAAATGAAATTATTCTGAACATCAAAAAATTTATTATGTCCCTGGGCAGAGAGTTCACATATATGGGCAATCAATATCGCTTAATTGTGGACGAAAAAGAATACTTTGTTGATTTACTTTTCTATCATAGGAGTTTACAAGCATTAGTGGCTTTTGAATTAAAAACAGGGGCTTTCAAACCGGAATATGCAGGGAAGCTAAATTTTTATCTGAGTGCTTTGGACGAGTATATTAAACTGCCACACGAAAACCCATCTGTTGGTATTATCCTTTGTAAAGAGAAAAAGACCACCACTGTTGAATTTTCTTTTCGCTCAATTGATAAACCTATGGGTGTGGCCACTTATAAACTTAGCAAAGAACTACCAGAGGTATATAAAAAATATTTACCCGATCCTGATGTTCTAAGAAAAATGATATAATAGTTTGAAAATAACTTAAAATAAACAGTTTTATGATTCGTAATAATATAAAGTTTTCAAGCATTGATGGCACCCAGCTTGAAGGTGATTTTTATAATGCAGATAAAAAGGGAGAATTATCTGTTTTATTTGTGCATGGTATTACATCAGATAGGAAAGAAGACAACTTGTTTGTCGATATCGCAATGGAGCTTTTAAATTTGAATATTTCTTCATTTTCATTTGATTTGAGAGCTCATGGTAAAAGTCAAAGGCAACAGAATGAATTAACTTTATCTGGTTGTATAAATGATATTATTTCAGCAACTAATCTTCTATTAAAAGAAACAAATACAGAGAAATTAATAATTATTGCTGCAAGTTTCGGTGGTGGTATTAGTATTAATGCAAGTAGTTTCTTTTCAAATAAAATGAAAAGTCTAATTTTATTAAATCCACGACTTGACTATAAACCTTGGGCTATAGATCATGAATTCTGGGATAAAGACCAGCTTTCTGATATTGGGAAAAATAAAATGAATACCGAAAAATATATTATAAGAAATGATTTTAAAATAGGTATGGCTTTATTTAATGAGCTACTTTGTTTTGAACCTGCATCAGTTTTAAAACAATTGAATATACCAGTTCTTTTTATTCATGGTGATCAAGACTCAATAGTTCCCATCAATATTTCAAGAGAACATTTTAATGATAATGGTAATGGAAAATTAATTGAAGTTAGCGGTGCAGATCATGGGTTTGTTTTACCAGATGATGAAAACGCAACAAATCCTCAAAATATAGAATACCGGAATTTTGTAATTAATTCTATTGTAAATTGGATTAAGAATGTTTAACACAATCAGAAATATATTTTCACCATACTATTTATATAAGGGTTGTAATATTTCAAAAACAGCAAAAATATTCCCTTATTGTATAATAGGTCTGCCTCCGCATCCTGAAGATATGCAATATCTCAAAGAACCATTAATTACTAAAATTGGGAATAATGTTTATTTAAGTCCCTTCTGTGTAATTTATAAAGGAGCTATTCTAAAAGATGATGTTTATTTAGATCCTTATGTCAGGGTTGGTTCAAGTTCAACTATTGGAGAGAAAACAAGATTGTTATATGGTGCAAGAATTCATGACAATGTAAGCATCGGGAGTAATTGTCAAATAGGTGGCAATTGCTCTGATGATGTAATAATAGGAAATAATGTTACTCATTTTGGCAGAATTACGCATAAATATAATAATCCGAAAGCTGACTGGGCTACAACGGTTGAAAAATCTCCTGTTATTGAAAATAATGCTATAATTGGTGCAAATGCAATAATAATAGGTCATGTTACAATTGGTGCAAATTCGTACATTGGAGCAGGTGAAATCATTAGGAATACAATACCAGCAAATCACATTTTTTATAAAAATAAATTATATAGTTCATCTGAGTGGAAGGGTAGCCTTTCAAAAAATAAATTTTTCAAGGATGAGAACATTTAAAGTTTTTTTTGTTTATGCTTTTACTTCAAAAGAGAATTATTATAGTCGAAGCGACATAATTTCTGTAATTGAAGAAGTTTGTGAGATTGCACAGAGTGATTCAAAAAATAAAAATATTAAAGTAGTACCGGATTTTTATTTTAATGAATTTGGTAACAACCTTCAAATTGAAATCGAATATAGAATAAAAAATACAGATTTGTGTATTATAGATATTTCAGAGAACAATCCGAATGTTTTTTACGAATATGGCATTGCAAGAGGTGTTAATTGCCCAATAATTGTATTAAAAAGTAAAAAATCAAAAAACGATTATTCAATTCCCTCCGATATTGTTGGAACTCATGTCCTGTTTTATGAAAACATAAAAGATATTATTGGCCGTTTATCTAATAGAATAAGTAACGTTATTAGTGAAATCAAACATACAGAACAAAACTACTTAGACTTAGCCAGAAAAACATGGAATTTTGGGAGAGATATTTATCCAAGTCATATTTATATTATTGCAGCATCAAGCGAAACGCCATCAAAATTTAAAGAATTTAATTCACCCGATCATATATATTTAGATAATTTGTGTGATAAAGATTCTATTCTTGAAATTTCTGTTCTTCTTGGTAAACTATATCCTCAATCTGAAATAAAAATTTTGTCTATTGACAACCTTCCACCTTCCATAATAGAAGAAAATTTAGTTTTGATAGGCGGAATAGGAACACAAAATACACCTAATAATGAAATTGCTAAAAAAATAATAAAAACGTTAAGAATTGATATTTCCTATTTAGATGAAACAATGGTTTACAATGGTGAAGAATTCCACTCTCAAAAAGGGAATGATGACTTTTTATCATTGGATCATGCTTTTTTTGGTCGTTTTGATAATCCATTAAATCCGAACAAAAGAGTCTTTTTTGCGCAAGGCATACATACATTTGGTGTATTAGGTGCTATAAGAGCATTTTCTTTACATCCTACTGCAATTAATAATCATAAATTGATTGACAACATTGTTTCAAATAATGGCAATATAAGCGCAAAATTTCCAATTAATATTATTCAATGCCGTGTTATTGTCCCACCCTTAACAGAAGAATTTCTATATTAATTGAGTCCGATGTTTGCAAGCATTATTACCTGCGTTTATAATCAAGATTTCAATATATTCCAAGAATGTTTTGATTCTATATGCAATATAAAATTTACTGATGATTTCGAGTGGATCATAGTGGACGATGGTTCTGATATCTGTTTTTTTAATGGTTATCTTGATATTATTAATAAATATAATAAACCATTAAATATTACAATTAAAAGACTGGAAAATAATAGCGGGTTATCTATTGCCAGAAATGAAGCTATAAATCTTTCTAATGGAGAATGGGTCATTTCCTTAGACTCTGATGATAAATTAGAACCTCATTTAATACAGGAGCTGAAAAATTTGAATAAGCACGTAAATATAGCTGCATTTGAAGTTAATTATTTTAATTCCAATTCATCGGAGTATCGTAAACTAAATAAATTTAAACAATGGTTTGAAGAATTTGGGCTTACTGATTTAGACCCGTTTCTTTGGTTTGATTTTTATTACCACGGAATAATTGCGAAGAAGAATATTATTGAAAAAATTGGATGCTACGATAATTTCTTAAAAGTCGGTGAAGATCAAGATATACTAATAAAGGTAGTGCATTCCATGAAAAAAGAGAATGTTGCATTTATTGAAAAACTTGGTTATCACTATAGAAATAATGAAAACGGTGTATGCAAAAAAAATTGGGATGAAGTTTTGCTGGGTTATACTTCGTCAATGTTAAAATCCATGAAAAGATTAAATCAATTATTCATTGAATGCCGGTTTGGCGGAACAATAACAATTGATGAATCAATTATTGATATTTACGAATATAAACATGCACAACACGGTTGGCTTAATTGGTATAATTACAAGGATATTAAAAAAATTTAGAATATGGAGTATGTGCTTTTCCTTACTTATAATTGTAATTTAAAATGTAAGTATTGTTTTGCAAATGAAATAGTAAATAATAAAAATTACGAGCTAGTCATAAGTGATAGTCAATTAAATTCTACGATAGAATATATTAGAAGGGATATTGATAGAAGAAAAGCGATTCAAAATTTTATTGTTTTTTATGGTGGGGAACCAACTCTTGTTCCCCACATTATCGAAGAAATAATCAATAGAACAAATGACCTGAAAATAAAATATATTCTGTACACAAATGGTGTTTTAATAAACAAATTACCACTCACAATAATAAAATTTGTTAATACAGTATTAATATCCATTGATGGTGAAAAAGCAACTCAGGATTTTTTTAGAGGAATAGGTACTTTTGACCAGATTATTTTCAATGCTAAAATTCTTAAAGAGAATAATAAAAACATAATTGCCAGATTGACTTATGATGAAGGTTCAGATATTTACAAAGCCGTTATTGTGTTAGAGAATAAGTTTGATGCTCTATATTGGCAAATTGTAAGTAAGTCAAAATTTAATGATTCAAATCAATTCTTGAAAAATTACTCTGAACAAATTCAAAATTTATTAACACACTGGATAAATAAGTTAGAACAAGGTATTGTTATAAATATTATACCCTTTCAGATAGTGTTAGAAGTAATAATAAAAAAAGAAAAGAATAACTTTTTCAAATGTGGTTGTGGTCATGATCTTCAAGCAATAGATATTTCTGGTAATGTTTATCTTTGTGATGAATATATTGGTAATAAGGACCGGATTATTGGAAATACAAATTCAGAGGATTACATTGCTTTAGATAATAAAATTTCTATTAATATTTTTGGGGATTGTAGGACTTGTCAATATTTGCATATTTGTTCGGGCAGATGTCGGAAATGTTTAGAATATAACTCTAAAGAACAAATAAAGACCTATTGCGAAATGACAAAAATATTAATAGATGCTATTTATTACAGGTATAATGATATCGTTTCTGCTTGCAGTTCTTTTAATTTAGATAGAATATTTTATAAAGGCGAATATTTGACAGAATTAATTCCTTAAAACAATCTTAATTAGAACAAGTGAAAAGGAAACACAACTAAACTTATTTTTCTTATTAATATTTTCACATGAATACAAACGCAGATACTTCTCTTGAATCTGAAGATGAATTTGAAGATGAAATTTTATTTAATGAACAACTTTATAAGGCGATATCTCCAAAAATCAAACAATTTTTAGTAGAATATTATGGAGATAATTTTTATAACCTGAAACCCGAAACATATCTTGAAATTGAAACATTAATAGAAGATGATATTCTTTTATTTGCTAGTGAAATACCTGATATTTTATACCGTAACAGAACTATTACTGATGAAGACAAATTTGATGAAGCCTTAGATAATTTTGTGCCTGATAATATACCGATTAATTGGCCTGTAATTGAAAATTGGTTTGATAGAGATTTTTCAAATGATGACGATGAAGATACCTTTTTAGAAGATAGTGATCCGATTGACTTAACTGAAGATCAAAAAAAAGCAAAGGAAATAGTTGAACTAGCAAATGAAATGACCGATAACACACAGAGCTTTGCTCATTTTATGAAATCCGGTTATGAAATTACAAATAAAAAAGTTCAGCTATTTTTAGAAAATATTGCATCATTTGAGTTGTCTATTCTTTCACCTGATGGTTTTATTGCTCTTCAAACACACTTGAATTTACTTGTATCAACACTGTTAGAAAATTTATATACAATAATGCCTGATTAATAATATGTATATTTGTAATACCATATAAGATTTAGTGAAATATTAATAAAAAATTTATGCCAGCACAAGAAAAAAACAATTCCCATCTTCATTTTAATAATCCGCAAGAAGGTGTTGTTGAGTACAAACAGAAAACTAGGGTTGTAACTAGAGATGATGATGGTTTGCCCAAGTACTATCAACACATGAAAGATACTTTCAGGAATTGTACTGCAAATTTTAATAGCGATAAAAACACCCGACATCAAAATAGAAACAATACTTTACGCTTACCACAACATATAGATTACATTCTGATTAATTTTTTTGGTCCTTTCGATATCGAAAAATTTACAAATCGTTACAAACAGAACTTTGGCCTAGTCCCCGTAAAATTTGAATTATTCAATTCATTGGGGCTTTTTGCAATTGATAACGATAACCTTTTTAATAACTTTTTTCGGGAATTGCAGACTTTTCAAAGAACTAACGATCACACAGGGAATCTGCCCTATAATGTTGACATTCGATACATAAAAGATTTTCGACTATTATCAGACTCAAACATAATTTCCTACAGGCAGCTTTACGATTCTGCATTTTTAAACCTTGTTGATGTTACTGAATTATTTCATGACCGCATCCACCCAATAGAAGAAAGTTTAAAAACATATCTTCACCGAAACAATATAACATTCATTCATAATCAGGAGAACAAGACAATTCAGATATGGGGTGCTTCACAGGCTCTGATAAATGAAATAATTGCAAATTTTGATATTATTCATTCTGTAAATTCTTCTCTGGCTGGTGTTGTTGCGCCGGGGTCATTTAATACACCAATAAGAAGCTTTGGTTTTACCTTGGTGCCGCCCTCTCCAGATGCCCCAGTTATTGGCATTTTAGATTCAGGCATAAGTTCAAATACACCTTTAAATGCAATAGTTAAAAATGCCAATAATGAATACGACCTGACAGGCACTGGTTCTTTAATTGATAATCTTTTCAATGGTTGCGGTCATGGAACTGGTGTTGCTGGTTTTGCTGCGCTTGGCTCTCAGCTTATCACAAACCATACAGGTAACAAACAGGCAGATGCATGGCTGTTATCAATAAAAATTTTAGATACTAATTCTCCCCGTGTTTCTGATTTAGAAATTATAAACCTTATAAGGAAAGCTCATGAGGAATATGGTGTAAGAATTTTTGTCCTTACTGTCACAGAAAATGACTCTAAGGGCGATAATGAACCTATATCGGCATTTGCTTTTAATTTGGATAAGCTGGCTTATGAATTGGATATTCTTATAATAATTTCAGCAGGTAATATTTCACAGGATTATTTTATTGATCAAAATTCTGGTACTGCAAGAATAGCATACCCTGATGATTTTATTCAGCAATGGTCAAATATTAAATCTCCATCTGAAAGCATGAATAACTTGGCAATTGGTTCATGTGCCGGTAATTTTGAAAACGAAATAAACACGGGCATTGCAGTTGATAATGATTTTCCGGCATTATATTCAACAAAGTTTAATTACGATTTTGAATCTGATATTTTATCAAGTAAGCAATCAAACAAATACTTAAACAAACCGGATATTTTATATTATGGCGGCGATTGGGATAATAGCCTTGATTGTAGTATTACAGGATTAAAGCATCTTTCAGCCAAAACAGGTGTTTATTATGATAAAAACACAGGGACTAGTTTTTCTGCTGGTCTTATAGCCAATATTGCAGCAAAAATAATTTATCGTTATCCGTCTCTGAGCATGCAATCTGTTAAAGCATTATTAATAAGTTCCGCATTTGTGCCAAAATTCAATTCTTTCTATAACAATTTTTCAGAAAAATTTGCACAACGCATTATTGGCAATGGTATTCCGGTAATTAACGAATGTTTACATTCTACTGATAATTCAGTAACAATAATTATCGAAGATGAAATTAGCCCTGATAGAATAAAATCTTACCCACTTCATATTCCGGAATATCTTTTATCAAAAACAACAAAAAGTACAGTTCTCGATATTAAAGCAACTCTTTGCTACAGCTTTGAACCCTTGCTGAATAATCAAATGGCCTATTGCCCCATCCATATTGGGTTTGGCATTTTAAAAAATATGAATTTAAACGAGTGGACTACAAATACAGAAGGGAAACAAATACCTCATGGCTTAAATGGAAATAGCGCAGAAAATATCAAAATTAAAAATGGTCAGGGATGGTCAGAGGATTATTATTTTAAATCAAAACTCCTCAGTAACGTACAAAAAATGGAGCTGGTTTATAATATTGAAAATATCTCTGGTAATGATAACACTTTCAAATTAGCCATAAATTGTAAACGTCATAAATTAATGAATGAAGAACAGAAAAATCACTTTAACAGGTCTTATAAATTTAGCATTACCATGAATTTTCAGGAAAGACCTGTGAAAAATCTTCTTGAAGGTAATTTATATTACGAACTTTTTGCAGTAAATACGCTGGAAGCAATTACAGACTTGGAAGCAGAATTAAATGTTGAATAGTAATTAGCTGCGTATTAAATTCTTTTTTTCTTCAGTAACAAGTTCCTGCCATATTCCTGTACTTATGGTCGCAGTTATTGGTCTGAGATTTTCAGCATAACTAAGCAGTGTTCTTTTTAACGCAGTGATTAAGGTCTTTTGAATACTAAAATAAGATAATCCGAGGGATGATTTTATAATTTTCTGAGAGTTTCGTGTATTATCGAATTTAAAATTTCCTTTTTTTAACGTCAGTGCAATTAATTCTTTTATTTGAGATTCATTAGGTAGTTCAAGCTTTATAATAGCATCAAATCTTCTTACTAATGCTTCATCAATCATTTCTTTTTGGTTTGTTGCGGCTATCACTAAATTTTCCTGTGGCAAATAATCAAAAAGTTGAAGAATGGTATTAACAACTCTTTTCATTTCACCGTGATCTTGGCTGTAATCCCTGATTTTTCCTAAAGAATCAAACTCATCAATAAAAATTATTGTGTTTTCAGTAGTAGCTTTTCTGAATAATTTTGCAAGGTTTTTACTGGTTTCTCCTAGCTTTGAAGATACAATTGCGCCCAGATTTACAACTACCATCATTTTTTCCAGTTCCCCTGCAAGAACATAAGCGGCTAAAGTTTTTCCGCAACCTGATGGCCCGTGTAGTAATATTTTATTTGAAATAGGTAAATCAAACTGTTTGAGAATATTTATTGACTTATGCTCTTTTACAAAAAATTCAAGATTTTCTCTTACATCTGTTGAGCAAACAAGATTTGAAAATTTATAATCAGAAGTAAGTTTCTCTATAATAAATTCATTAATTTCTCTGTCTTCCTCACGCAAAATATGTTTATTTGAACCAACTTTTACAAGGCCGCTGTTTTGTTGTTGCCTGATTGATTCTTTTATGAGTGATTGTAATTGCAAAGCGAAATTAATTTTTTTGGACTTTTTTGAATGATCAATTAGTTCACTTAAAGCAAATAGCAATCTTTCCTGGTCATTTTCCAGACCATATTTTGCTATATCTCGTATGAAATCAAATTGTGTCATTTTTTCGATTTTCTACAAAGATAAAACAAAAAGATAAGAATTGTTCTTCCAAAAAATATTTTACAAACAACCATCGGTTAATTTCAGTAACAATCAATCATGTATAAGATAAATATTTTTCTAACCCTTCATGCAGCAAAAATCCCCGCCCTTTCCTTGAAATGAATCGGTCAGGGCTTGCATGGTCTTTTTGCTGCATTCCCCACGCCAACCCCTCTGTTGTTTTTATCGCTTTCACATTTTTTGCACAGCCCACATCGTGCATAGAGCATTGCAGTCCTCATGGCTTGCGGGCTTCATGCACTATGCACTTCACCGCAATCACTTTCCAGTCCTCATTCCATTCCGGGCTTCAAGTCATTGCTTTTTCCCAACACACAAAACAAAAAAACAGGCTGCCTCCAACCGCCTCCACCGGCATCCTTTGCGCCAGCAATAAAAAACAACCCCAAGCTATTTAACATAAAAGAAGCTATGGAACAATAGCCGTTTTCATCGGTATAAATGAATTTAATGGCTTTGTCCCATAGCAGCTTCTATGTCTCCACTTCGTTACGGGATAAACCTAAATAGCCGCTCTGCCTACGCTTTTTCGCATGTGAGTTAAAAGCTACCCTGCCCGGCTTCTGGTCTGTCATGTTTTTTGTACCAGCCCTGCGGAATCCATTTGCTTAAACAAAAAAACACGCCAGTCCCCTGACATTTACCAACGTTTTCGTTAATGAGTGTCCCAAGCGATCCACCGCACCTTGTTTTGTCATGGTTTTTGAGAGCTAATGTTCTCACAAATGTTCAATTCTCTCCACTTCACTACATTCCGGAGCCACCGTTCCGGTGAATCCTTCATTTCGTTTCGTTCGTTCATCTCACAATTGTTCAAACCACACATCATTCAGTTGCCTCAATCCTTCATCAACTCAATGATTTTTGCTTACACTCAGTCAAAAACTCACGCCAAAACGCCTACAGCCACCAACCCCCACCCAACCACCCTTAAAGTCAGAAAACAAAAAAGAAAATTAAAAAATGGTCTGAGGAATCATTAATAAAACCTTATGCAAAGATAAGCCGCCAACGCCCTTGCAAGGTTATACAGAGTTTTTCAAAAAAAATCTCCAACCCTACGGGTAGTATTTTTTTTGAAAAAACCTTGCAATTCAGCAACCGCACGGCTTTTTGGATGCTTAAGGTTTTTTTAATGATATATTCTTTTTATGCGGCGGCGAGCGTGAAGCGAGCAGCTTTTCAGAAAATAATTATAAATAAATATCAACAGAGCCTATGAAAACACAGTATTTTTCAGATTGCCGGACACTCGAAGAAGTGAAACGCAGGTACAAAGAATTAGCAATGTTACACCACCCAGACAAAGGCGGAAATACTGCAACCATGCAAGAAATTAACGCACAATATGAAAGCAGTATCCGAAATCCTGTTTTCTCTTTTGCTGAACAATCCGAAGAAGATCAGGAGGAATTTATTAAATATCCTGAAATCATTAACCATCTGATCGGGCTTCATGGTCTTATTATTGAGCTTATCGGAAACTGGATTTGGTTATCTGGTAACACCTATCCGCACAGGTGCAAATTAAAAGAAATAGGTTTTTATTTTGCACCGAAAAAGGTCATGTGGTATTATCGCCCACCTGAATATAAAAGCATCAATAAAAGCCCAAAATCTATTGATTCTATCCGGGCAAAATATGGCAGCGATACCATAAACCTCAAATCCGTAAAATTTGAGTTGCAAAATTGAGCAGAGGGACGAAAGTCCCTTTTTTCATTTCGGCAACTGAAAGCAGCAAAGTGAATAATTCATCATAAGCCCTGTATTTATAAGCATTGTAGAATTTTGTACTTGTATTGTGATGTACCTTTGTATTAAACTTTAAAACGTAAATTTATGGTACATCCTTTTTTAAATTTCATTCTTGGAACAGTTGCAACAGCAGGAACTGTTTTTAGCCTTGACGGCGTAAATCCCAACAATTTTGGCAGTATTGAAGAACTGATAAAGTACATTATCAGCATCGTAGGCGGTATACTGGCGACAGTAATAATCAATTTGCTGAAGAAAAAATTTCCGGAGTGGTTCAGTAATCAGAAAAATATTTCCAAATGATTTTTCGCCGTATCAAATCCGTATTAAGTCCATATCAAGCCCACTAAACTGTGATAAAAAATGGTCGGGAAAAATTCAAAATTTTAGTATTAACCCTTTAATCTTTTTTCTTATGGCAATTGTTCAAAATCCAGTAACAGGCAGAACCCGTAAAAAATTTGGTTCAGCCGTTTTTTCCAAACAATTTGGGAAAAACACCATGCGCACCAAACCCATTGAAGTGCGTAACCCTAAAACGCAACTCCAGAAAGAGCAGCGTAGTAAATTCTCAATTATGGTCGCCCTTGCAAGGCTTTTCATGGGTTTTATCCGTGTCAGCTTCAAACAGGCAGCCACTGGTATGTCACAGTTTAACGTGTTTGTCCGTTCCAACATCAGCACCGCAATAACGGGCGTATTTCCAAACTATGCTGTTGACTTTGCAAGCCTTATCATTTCAAAAGGCACACTAACCGGCGCAGATACCGGAGCTGCTATAGCTGTAGCTGGTCATATAGTAGATATTACCTGGGTAGATAATTCCGGTAATGGTGATGCGCTTGCAACTGATAAAGTAATGGCGCTCATTATTAATAACACAAAAAAAGCAATTATTCAAGACATGGTGACTAAAACCCGTGCTGATGTCAGTCTTTCATTAACCGTCCCTGCAACCTGGGTAGGTAATCAGGTGCATATTTTTATGGCATTTAAAACGCCTGCAGGTGATAGAATTTCTGACAGCAGCTTTCTTGCATCGGTGGCAGTCATTGCTTAAAGCTTTCATTTGGTTGGTGGTTTCTTTCTGAAGGCAGTTGTCGGAAAAGTCCTTCAACTGCCTTTTTTAGTAACCTATCAAAACATCATTCAAATTCTAAAATCGTAAATCGTAATTCTAAAATTTAAAATTTATGGCACGTATTAATCAAGGTTTTCTTGGCAATGCATCTGGTAAACTTGGAAATGTTGTTTTTGCTAAATGGCGTGATTTGCAAACTGCACATCAATATCAGCCCGATATCCATGATGCTAATTCACCAGCGCAGAAAAAACAACGTTCCCGGATGGTTACACTTCTGCAATTCTTAAAACCCCTGAATAAGAATTTTATTAAATTCTTTAATTCTTCTATTGCTAAAGGCTCTACGCCTTGGGCTGTGGCTATCAAACAAAATATGTCCGGTGTCCCTGAATCCGGTTGTTTTCCTCTGAATAATCTCAGGCTTGGTAAACCAAATCTTCCGTCTTTTGAAATTATTGAAGCAACTTACAACCCATTTATTGACCTTACAACTGTCCGTTATGTTCCTAATCTTCCGGTATCTTCTCAAAATCCTTTTCCTTATTTATGTTGTGCGGTGTTGGGTCAATATAAAACAACGGATGGTTCTATAAAATTTGACATACGGCATTTACTTTCAGAAAATCCTGTTGGTATTTTTCTATGTTCATACTATTCAGGTGGTCATGAACATGCTTTTGAAAACATCTGGAGCCATGGCAGGATGTGGTTCATTTATTATGACACTTTTGATATTGAAGGACACTATGACCCGATTCCTAATCTTTCTGAGCCAAGCGATTTCACACCTGTTTCAATAGTCGAGGGCTTTAATGTTGATATTCCTGATGACCTTGTTCCACTTGATGCGTTTTCATGGAAATATGAAAAGAAAGCTGATAAATGGTATCTCATTTTAAGTATTGATATCAAGAAAACAAAAATCAAAAAACCTGCTGATTATACTATTATCTTTTGGGGTGTTGCCCTTCGTGATTCTAAACATGAACAGTCTGAGCCAATGGAATGGAATCTTAAAAATACAACCAAAGAAATTGAATTAGGTGATAAAGGTTTTGATGGCAGTATTCTTGGTTTGTATTCGCTTTTCACAACTGAAGGAGAACAGGTCAGCCGTTTCAACCGTTTTTATATCAGCAAAGATACTGACGACAAAGAACACCCATATTTTGACCAGCTTTTTGATTGCTGTTATGCTTTTCCTACTTCTTTTATTCTTGATGGTAACCAGTGCGGTTTCTGTGGCTCAATTGATGAACTATTTAGTGATATAATTGAGCTTTGGGAACAAGGCTATTTAGGTAATGATAGCGACATTGAACCACGAAATGAAGTTGCTTTGAAAATCCCGACTGATGCAAACGGGACTATTACTGTAACTGGCTTTATTAGTCAGGAATTAAATGATTATATTTTTGATCGGGATAAAGTGGCCTTACTGGAAGTTGTTGCAAAATCTGGGTTCTCATTCAGCAAATGGGATGGTACTGATGCAGCAGATGTAAAAGACCTGGGCACAGGTAAATTTGAATTGGTAATGTCAAAGGAACGCAGTATCAGTGCTGTTTTCATTGCCATTTAATTAATTGTTTTAATTGTTAAATCTGAAAAATCTGAAAATATGAATGAGAAAAAACAAATAATAGATTACAGCAAATTCAAATGCGAAATCTACAACCCTGATGGCAAATACCTGAAGGATGCCATATTTAATAAGGACAATAATTTTTATTGTTCCGGCCTCATCCCTGGTCAGAAATATTTTGTTGTATTCAGTTATGATGGTATCTTTCTCCAATGCTTTTCTTTCACATGCGATATTGAGGGCAAAGTGGTTTATCTTTCACCGGCTCACATTGTTTTCAATCACTCTGTAGAAATCTTATCAGGAAGTTTTCTAAACAATATAAAAGCAAAAATCAAGAAACGTCTTGAATATAACCTGCCTCAAACACGCTGGGCAAAGAAGGCACTCGATGCATTTATTGATTCAACACATGAAGGGAGGAAGAAAATACTTTGCCCAAATCAGCCTATTGCATTTAAAGTAGGGAGAGATTTAACCGTCAGTACAAATTAAAAAGCATCTCCTTTTTGTCTTCATTGAATTTTACTACATTCATTTAATAGACAATGAGTTGCAATATAGTTCTTCGGTAAAACATTATGCAAACCCTTTAAAATTCAGGGTTTGTTAATTTGTTTTACCTATGTTTTACCTACCAAATAAAAAACCCTTGCAAGTCCAGTATTTGCAAGGGTTTTGTGTTTTTAATCGTGACTCCAGAGGGATTCAAACCCCCAACCTTCTGATCCGTAGTCAGATGCACTATTCAATTATGCTATGGAGCCATTTTTTAATATATTCTTTTCCACATCCAGATTTAAGATATTTTTCTCTTTCTCTTGCTTTTATTCTGCTTTCTACTTGTTCTTGATATACCAATTTCCAAGGAATGTATCCTTTTGTTGATCTTGTTTTACCACTATTATGCTCTAAAAGCCTTCTTTTTACATCTTTTGAAAACCCAACATACAATCTATTATCTTTGTAAACTCTGTATGACGTAAACTATATAAAACATTGCATGACAAATCTTTAGATGCACCCTGCCGGCAGGCAGGCAGGTATTCAGTTATGCTATGGAGCCTTTTTGGGATTGCAAATATACAAAAAAAAATAATACTTGAAATTTTTCTTGTTTTTTTATTTTTTAAAATCTGTATTAAATTCTTAGTTTTACATAAATTTTTTATGAATTTAATATATTCAGAGGTATTTAAAAGCAGATGAAAAAAATTTAAAACTGTTTATCATGAATTTAAAAGTCCGTTTAGTCGTAATGAATTTCTTCCAGTTTTTTGTCTGGGGAGCATGGTTAATTACAATTGCAAACTACTGGTTTGGGACAAAACAATGGGGTCCGGCAGAATTCGGCGCTATATTCCTTACACTTGGAATCTCATCGCTTTTCATGCCCACACTAACAGGCATTATTGCAGACCGCTGGATTAATGCCGAAAAATTATATGCAATTCTTCACATATTAAGCGGGGCAACAGTTTTTTGTTTTCCTTTGATAAATGACCCGGATACTTTTTTTTGGTTTATGTTGCTTGCCATGTGCTTTTATATGCCAACAATCGCTCTGACAAATACTATTGGCTACAACGCATTAAAACAGGCCGGGCATGATGTTGTGAAAGCCTTCCCTCCCATCCGTGTTTTTGGCACCATCGGTTTTATTGCAGCTATGTGGATTACCAATCTTACAGGAAACAAAGCAACGGAGTACCAGTTTTATCTCTCGGCTTTTGCTTCCATTGCTCTGGGAATTTATTCCTTTACTCTTCCCAAGTGTCCGCCTCAGATGCAGGCTACAGGCAAATCTTCTTTTGTTCAGTTATTCGGTTTAAATGCTTTTAAATTATTTGCCAATTACAAAATGGCGCTTTTTTTTATTTTTTCCATGCTGCTTGGTGCTTCGCTACAGCTTACAAACATGTATGGAGATGTGTTCCTCGATGAATTTAAAAATGTTCCCATTTATGCAGATTCATTTGTTGTAAAATATTCTACAATTATAATGTCTATTTCACAAATGTCTGAAACACTTTTTATTCTTACCATACCTTTTTTTCTTAAAAGATTAGGCATTAAAAAAGTAATGTTACTGAGCATGGTTGCATGGGTATTGCGTTTTGCATTGTTTGGATTTGGCGACCCGGCAGAAGGATTATGGATGATTATTCTCTCATGCATTGTATATGGAATGGCTTTTGATTTTTTCAATATTTCCGGAGCTTTGTTCGTGGAAACACAATGCCATCCCTCGATGAGAGCCAGCGCACAGGGTTTGTTTATGATGATGACAAATGGTTTCGGAACAATCATTGGAAGTTTTATCAGCGGAAAACTCATTGCGGCTTACTTTACTGTTGAAAAAACCGTGGTAGAAAATGGCCAGACAATCACACATATAGAAAAAGAATGGCCGGACATCTGGATAACGTTTGCCGCCTATTCATTAGTTGTAGCAATACTTTTTGCAATATTATTCAAACATAAACATGATCGCACAGCTTTGGAAAATGCAAATATCGGTCATTAATAAAGCGAAGTCTTTTTCCTTTTTTTTATTTTTTTTTATCATAAGACTTTTCTCTCCTGTATCTGCATATCCGCAGGCTGAATATAGTATTGTAATAGACCGCAATCTATCTTCAATTGTAGCAGGGCAGAACCTTCTGACATTCCATAAATGTATTTATGAGGCAGAAAATTTTTATTTCAAAACTTCCATTTTTGAAGAAAACACGTTTGCACGAAAATCAGCAGGAATAGCATATCGCCTAGGAAAAACAATTCTTCTCGACAATATAATAGACCACATGACGGGTCTTATTCAACATGAAGTGTTTGGGCACGGTGCACGCTACAGAGAGCTGGGTTATACAAATTCAAGCTATACGCTCAACCTGTTTTTCCCTTATGGAAAAGGAAATGGAATGGCAATATCTGGGAATCCTCCGGATGGCAGAATCATTAGTAAACATGAAAGAATACTGAAAACAACAGGCGGAAATGAAGCAACAGGTATTTTAGCAGACCAGCTTACCCAGAACTGGCTAAACAGAGAAAGCATCAACTACAGAGAATGCGGACTTTTTCTTGGCAGCTTTCACAATCTAACTTCATATATTGTATTCACAAAATATCAGAAATCAATTTCTTACAGTAATGATATCGGTTCATATATTTTTGAAATCAATAGCAATGAAGGACAATTCAGCAATGGTACGTATTATAATATAGATAAATTAATAAAATATTCTGCATTGAACCTATTCAACACATTTCAGTATTTTGCAGCCTACACCTATCTAAAATCATATCTCTGGTCAGGTCAGGAGAACTTCGATTTCCCAATGATAAAAATGGCATCCGTAAAATATCTACCTTCCTTTCGCTTTGGGCTTTCACCCTTTGGCGCTGAATTTTATTCTGATCATTTTCTGAAATTCAACAAAAAACTTTTTTCTGTTTATGGAAGATATGGAGAACCAACATTTCATAAATTTTGGGGAATTGGAGTAAATGCTTCTGATTTTTTTGATTTCAAATTTATAAAAATTTCTGCAAAAGCAGACTTATGGCAACAGCCTGAAGTCTGGCTCGGAGGAAAAGAATTATCTTCGCAAAAAAATCATTTCGGATATAGTATTTCCAATACATTGAAATTCAAATTCAGTAATAATAATTACCCACTCACTTTATCAGTACAATACGGATATAAAAGTGCAGGTTTCATAATGGGAGAGACTCTAAACAAAGGTTTTATTTTGCGCGCAGGAATTTCATTCACAGAAAAAAACAAAAAATCATCAGATCAAACCGGGTCTTAATTTTTTTGTCCGTTCAACCGATTGTTCATGCAGCCATTTTTCAATTTCTTTTGTATTTCCCGATAGTAAAATATCAGGTGCTTTCCATCCTTTATATTCAGCAGGCCGCGTGTAAACAGGTGGTGCGAGCAACCCGTCCTGAAAAGAATCGGTAAGCGCAGATTGTTCGTCTGATATTGCGCCTGGAATAACACGAATCACACTATCAGCTATTATTGCTGCCGCGAGTTCTCCTCCGGTAAGAACATAATCTCCAATGGATATTTCCATTGTTATCAGATGTTCACGTATGCGATGGTCAATGCCTTTATAATGTCCGCAAAGAATCATCAGGTTGTTTTTCAGAGAAAGCGAATTGGCAAGTGATTGAGAATACAGTTCTCCATCAGGCGAAGTATAAATAATTTCGTCGTATTCGCGTTCTTTTTTTAAATGTGTGATAAGGTTATCAATGGGCTCAATCATCAGCACCATTCCCGCGCCCCCACTGAATGCATAATCATCAACCTGTCTGTGTTTATAGTTTGTATAATTACGGATGTTGTGAACAAAAATCTCTGCGATGCCCTTTTGCTGTGCGCGTTTTATGATAGAATGATTCAATGGGCTATCAAGCAGTTCAGGTAATATTGTAAGGATATCTATTCGCATTGCTGCAAAAGTAATAGAAATTTATTGTTAAAAAACTACGGGTTTTAATAAATTACTGACGTTACGAAGAATGTTGTCTCGCAGGTGCTCAGTCTACAGTCCTCAGTCTACAGTCCTCAGTCCTCAGCCTGTTTGACTGCCGACTTGTTTGACTGCCGACTACCGACTTGTTTGACTACCAACTTGTTTGACTGCCGACTTGTTTGACTACCGACTTGTTTGACTACCGACTTGTTTGACTGCCGACTACCGACTTGTTTGACTACCAACTTGTTTGACTACCGACTTGTTTGACTGCCGACTTGTTTGACTGCCGACTGCCGACTGCCGACTCTTTTGACTGCTGACCGCCGATTTCCAACTTCAACATAAACATCAATTTCTACAATTTGAGGAACATCAAGTAATTATACCACTGATAATCTGCCTATACAATAACGATATACAAACATATACTGTAAATTAATTCAAAAATCTTTGTGAATCTTGCTCATTTATATAATTTCGTAGGCTTAAATGTAAAACCAAACCCGCGAAAGCGGATATAAAATTCTGGAAACAGAAGAACGTGGTAATTCTAACAGACAATAGTCTTGTATTAATTAAATTATTTTGTGTTATGCAAACGCCCGATGAAAATGCTCAAGTAAACAACGAAGGGATTAACCCGGTAAACGAAATTCCTACAACGGAAAATCTTGATACACCCGTATCAGATGCAATTGAAAACAAAGAAATTCTGGTATCTTCTGAAATTTTGGAAACGAATATTTCTGAAAAAAATGCTGAAATTCAACAACAGTCCGAAATTAATGAAATTAAATCTGAGGTTCCATCTGAACAGGTTAACGATACACAAGAAGGAGGTATTTTAACCAATGAACTGGAAGAACTGGAAAATGGATCCGAATCAGAAGAACAGGATGAAGACGTTGAGTCTGGAGTACAATTGCCCTTGATGGATTATTCTGTAATAAGCAAAGAGGAACTGCTCGTCAGGCTGGAAGATTTTATCGAAAACCAAGAGATAGAAAAAATCAGACTGAATGTTGAAAATATTAAAACAGCTTTTTATAAAAAACACAGGGCTAAAATTGAAGAAAAGAAAAAGATTTTTATTGAAGCCGGAGGAGAACCGGAAGCCTTTATTTCAGAAGAAGATCCCCATGAAATAAAATTCAAGGAATTATATAAAAAATATAAAGAACTCCGTACCGCTTTTACAGAAAAAATAGAAAAAGAAAAACAGGATAACCTGCAAATTAAAAATAAAATTATTGAAGAAATCAAAGAGCTTGTTAACAGCAAGGAATCTATCAATAAAACATATCAGAATTTCCGCGATCTTCAGAAAAGATGGAGAGAAACAGGAGCGGTTCCACAAACAGAAGTAGGTCAGCTTTGGCAGAATTATCATCATCAGGTGGAACAATTTTATGATGTGATAAAAATTAATCAGGAACTTCGTGATCTTGACCTGAAAAAAAATCTTGAAGAAAAAATCAGACTTTGTGAGCGCTCTGAAGAACTTATAATAGAGCCGGAAATCCTGAAAGCATTTAAAAAATTACAAGGCTTACACGATCAATGGAGAGAAATAGGACCTGTTCCCCGCGATAAAAAAGAAGAAGTATGGGAGCGCTTTAAACAAACTACTGCAACTATAAATAAAAAACATCAGGATCATTTTGATGTTTTGAAAGCTGAATTTGAAAATAATCTTGAAGCAAAAACAATGATTTGTGAAAAAGCTGAAGAAATTATCAAATTTGAAAATAAGAATCCTAAAGAATGGGAAGAAAGAACCAAAGAACTTGTTGAGTTGCAAAAATTATGGAAAACAATAGGTCCTGCTCCCAAAAAAAATAATGCAAAAGTATTCATGCGTTTTAAAGAAACCTGCGATACGTTCTTTAATGCGAAAAAAGATTTTTTTAAATCACTGAAAGAAGAACAAAATAATAATCTTCAGTTAAAAATTGAATTATGTATTCAGGTTGAGGGAATCAAAGACAGCAGCGAGTGGAAAAAAACAACCGACGAGATTATTACACTTCAGAAAAAATGGAAAGAAATTGGTTCCGTACCCAATAAACATTCAGATCTTGTTTGGAAAAGGTTTCGCGCAGCCTGTGATGCATTTTTTAACAGGAAAGAACAACATTTTGCATCACAAATACAGGAAGAGCAGGAAAATCTGAAATTAAAAAATGAACTCATTGAAAAAATTGAGGCTTATGTCCCCGGAGAAGACAATAATGAGGCTATTGTCAGCTTGAAAGAATTTCAAAATGAGTGGATGAATATTGGGCATGTTCCTATTAAAATGAAAGACGAACTTCAGAAAAAATTCAGAGAAGCTATTAATAAACATTACAGCAATTTAAATTTAGATAGGTCAAAAACAGAAATGATGCAGTTTAAAAACCGCATTCAGTCTTATTCAAATGAAGATAAACCTAAAGACAAAATCTATTCTGAAAAACTTAAAATTAACGATAGAATACGAGCTATTGAAGGCGATTTACACTTGTGGGAAAATAATATAGGCTTTTTCTCTAAATCTAAAAATGCAGAAGCTCTGATTAAAGATTTCAACGATAAAATTCAAAAAGCAAAAAGCGAAATTCAAATGCTGAAAGAACGAGTAAAAATGCTCGATAACATAAAAAAAGAATAGGGGGGAAAGAAAATTCTTTGTCTATTTTATTAAACTAGCGATATAGTTGTTGTTGCGGAAAATGTTTTATTGTCGGAAGCCGGAAGTCAGAAGTCAGAAGTCGGAACAAAGCCACTTCCGACTTCGGTCTTCAGGCTTCCGACAGATTATAAAAAAGCTTTTTGCGTAACATGAAATAATAATTCTGAAAATCTCACATTGATAATTTATTTGATAGAATGATTCTGAAAAAAATTAGTATCCTTTTTTTATTTATATGTATATCAATTCTGTCTTATGCCCAAACCGGTACAATAAGAGGGTTTGTGTATGAAAAAGAAACAGGCGAACCCATGATGTTTACCAATGTTTACATCAAAGAAAATAAAATTGGTTCTTCTACAGATGTAAATGGGTTTTTTAATATTTCAAAAGTTCCGGCAGGCTCATATACATTATTGGTTACAAGTATTGGTTATGATACGTTGAAAATCCCAATCACGATTAAAGCAGGGGGCTTTGTTAATCAAAAACTGTATGTTGAAAAAACAAGCATAGCGCTTCAGGATGTGGTTGTTTCTGCAGAAAAGCAAGCTGCTGTTACTGATGTTAGAATGTCTGTTGTGAAAGTTACTCCCAAGCAGATTAAACTTGTTCCTTCTATTGGTGGAGAGCCAGATTTCGCACAGTACGTACAAATTTTACCCGGAGTTATTTTTACAGGCGATCAGGGCGGTCAATTATATATCCGAGGTGGCTCTCCTATTCAAAACAAAGTGCTTCTTGATGGAATGACTGTTTATAATCCTTTTCATTCGATTGGTTTGTTTTCTGTTTTTGATTCTGATATTATAAGAAATGCAGATGTTTTTACAGGAGGTTTTAATTCAGAATATGGAGGGCGCATCTCTTCCATTATGGACATCACAATGAGAGATGGAAATAAAAAGCGTCATACAGGGAAAGCATCCATGACAACTTTCGGGTCAAAATTGATTATTGAAGGGCCACTGAAAAAACAAACTGAAGATGGAAAAACAACTGCATCGTATATTTTTTCAGGTAAAACTTCTTACTTAGAACAAAGTTCAAAATATCTATATACATATATTGATACAGGTGGTCTTCCTTTCAATTTTACTGACCTCTATGGGAAAGTATCTCTGAATGCTGAAAACGGAACAAAAGTCAGTCTTTTCGGATTTAATTTTACAGACCAGGTTAAATACCGCGCTATATCAGACTTAAACTGGCAATCTTCAGGTGCCGGAGGCAATGTTATTCTTGTACCTGCCGGTTCTAATGTTCTTGTCAAATCAAATTTTTCATATTCTAAATATGAAATTACCCTTAAAGAAAAAGACGCTTTGCCCCGTAACAGTTTTATCGGAGGTTTTAATTTCGGTCTTTCCTTTCTTTATTTTTTAGGGAAAAATGAATTTAGCTACGGACTGGAAGCATTAGGTTTTAAAACAGACTTCAACTACTATAACTCTATCGGCAGACTATTAAATCAGGAGCAAAACACAACTGAAATGGCAGGTTATTTGAAATACAAACATTCATTTGAAAAATTATTATTTGAACCAGGATTCAGACTTCATTATTACGCTTCTTTAAATCACGTTTCTCCAGAGCCACGACTTGGTATGAAATACATTGTCTCGAATAAACTAAGGCTTAAGTTGGCATCAGGATTATATTCCCAGAATTTTATCAGCGCTAATTCCGATCGCGATGTTGTTAATTTGTTTTACGGATTTCTTTCAAGTCCTGAAGTAGGAGATTTACAGGAAGAATTTGACGGGAAAGAAATAACACATGCATTACAGAAATCGGCTCATGTAATCTTTGGTTTTGAGTACGATGTTACAAACAAACTTAATGTAAACATTGAAGGCTATTTTAAAAGAAACACACAACTTACAAACATTAACAGAAATAAACTTTATGATGACATTCCTGAAAATAATGATAAACCCGATAACCTGAAAAAAGATTTTATCATTGAATCAGGAAATGCTTATGGTTTAGATTTTGTTTTCAAATATGATTTTAAGAGAATTTATCTCTGGTGTGTTTATTCTTTAGGATATGTTGATCGCTTTGATGGATATGTAACATATAATCCTCACTACGACAGACGCCATAATGTTAATTTAGTAGGCAATTATACATTTGGAAAAGACCTGAACTGGGAATTTAATGTAAGATGGAATCTTGGATCAGGGTTTCCATTTACACCAACACAAGGTTACTATGAATTATTATCCTTTACAGATGGAATTAATTCCAATTACACCAATGCGAACGGTCAGGTGGGTGTGATTTATGGAGATCTTGGAGAAAGAAGACTTCCTTACTATCACAGGCTTGATATTTCTTTAAAACACAGTTTCGAACTGGGCAAAAACTCAAAACTCGAAGCCAATGTGGGTATTACAAATGTTTATAATCAGCAAAATATTTTCTACATTGATCGTATAATTCAGGAACGAGTTAACCAATTACCATTTATGCCAAGCGCAGGAGTAAATATTACTTTTTAAAGCTTGCAACACCCGGTGTCTTCGACTTCGCTCAGACACCGATTACTGATCCCTCGCTCTGGACTGTACAATCGTTCCACCTGTGCTGAGCGAAGTCGAAGTATGGAACGATGCTACAGACCTTCCATCCTACATACCATTTACCAATTACCTGCAACCTGCAACACTCCCAACCTGCACCCCCCCCACCCCATCCAAAATCATTCAGTTGAAACGACGATATCAGAATCTTTTCCTCATCTGTTACTAACTGGTAAATAAAATTTTCTTTAAAGTCCTAAAAATTTATTTCTTTTGAATCTTCTTTATCAATTTTTGAAATACATTAATTATGTCAACAAAATATATTTTCGTAACCGGCGGTGTTACTTCTTCCTTGGGTAAAGGCATTATCTCTGCCTCTTTGGCAAAATTACTTCAGGCAAGGGGATTCTCTGTAACAATTCAGAAACTCGATCCCTATATTAATATAGACCCGGGAACCATGAATCCTTACGAGCACGGAGAATGTTATGTTACAGAAGATGGAGCAGAAACCGATCTCGACCTTGGTCATTACGAACGCTTTCTAAATGTTTCTACATCACAGGCAAACAATGTAACAACCGGAAAAATATATCAAGCTGTAATTAACAAGGAACGAAGAGGAGATTATCTCGGAAAAACAGTACAGATTATTCCCCACATTACCGATGAAATAAAGAGAAGAGTTAAACTGCTCGGAAAAAATAATAAATATGATTTTGTTATAACAGAAATAGGAGGCACTGTCGGCGACATTGAATCGCTTCCTTTTGTTGAGGCTGTCCGTCAGTTAAAATGGGAGATGCCCGATAAAACACTGGTTATTCATTTAACACTTGTACCTTATCTTGCTGCTGCCGGAGAATTAAAAACAAAACCCACACAGCATTCTGTAAAAATGCTTCTCGAAAATGGAATCCAGCCTGATATTTTAGTGCTAAGAACTGAAAAAAGCCTTACTCAGGAAATAAGAAAAAAAGTTGCTTTGTTTTGCAATGTAGATATTAATTCGGTAATAGAATCTAAAGATGTTTCTACTATTTATGAAGTTCCACTTTTGATGCATAAAGAAAAATTAGATACCACGGTACTTGCTAAGCTCAAAGTTGAATCAAACAAAGAACCGGAGTTAAAACCATGGATTGATTTTATTACAAATCTGAAAAACCCGCAACACGAAATAACGATTGCCCTTGTCGGGAAATATGTAGAACTTGTTGATGCGTATAAATCTATTAACGAATCTCTGATTCATGCGGCAGCTATGAATAAATGTAAAGTACATATAAAAAGAATACATTCTGAAAATATTACAGAAGAAAATGTTGAAGAAAAATTAAAAGGAGTAAATGGCATTCTGGTTGCTCCGGGTTTTGGGCATCGGGGCATTGAAGGAAAAATTGCCGCCGTTAAATTAGCGAGAGAAAATAATATTCCATTTTTTGGAATTTGTCTGGGTATGCAATGCGCTGTTATTGAATTTGGCCGTCATATCTTAAATCTCACAGACGCGCACTCTACTGAAATGAACCACGATACAAAAAACCCTGTAATAGACATAATGGAAGAACAAAAGCAAATTTCCGAAAAAGGAGGAACCATGCGTCTGGGAGCTTATCCCTGTTCTTTATCTAAAAACACAAAAACCTACCAAGCGTACAAAAAATTAGAAATAAGCGAACGACACAGACACAGGTATGAATTCAATAATCATTATCTTGAATTATATAAGAAAAATGGAATGGTCCCTGTTGGTATTAATGTTGACACAAACCTTGTTGAAATAATTGAAATTCCAACACATAAATGGTTTGTCGGCGTTCAGTTTCACCCAGAATATAAAAGCACAGTGTTAAACCCGCATCCACTTTTTGTTGCATTTATTAAGGCTGCGATAAGTTAATAAACGATTACCTTTTCAGAAAAATTGTATAAGAGTCGCAGCAATACTTTTCTATTTGCTTTTTTACTATTTTTTCACTTCAATAAATTGATTATCTTGCGCAAATTTTTTATTTTTTTAATTAAAACTCACAAATGGACAAGAATACAATTATCGGGCTTGCAGTGATAGGTGTTTGCATCATTCTTTTCAGCATCGTCTCAAGTCCGAGTCAGGAAGATATTGAAGCGGCAAAAAGAAAAAATGATTCGATACTTGCTGTAAACATTAAGCAAGATCAAGAAACACAAAAAGCCAAAGAACTTGAAATAATAAAAAAAGATTCTATAGCGCAGCTCCCCGATTCAGTTAAGAAAAATCAACTCGCAACGAAATACGGTGTATTTACTAATGCTACAGAAGGAAAAAATAAATTCTTTTTTATTGAAAATGAACTTATCAAGGTTAAACTGGCAACTCTTGGGGGACGCGTTCATTCTGTCGAGCTAAAAAAATATCTGCGTTTTGATGGGAAACCCCTGATCCTTTTTGATGGAGATAAAAATGAATTTGGTTTGAATTTTTTCTCACAAAACCAAAACATTTACACAAACGATTTGTTTTTTACGCCCTCTGTTTCTGATACAATTTTAAATGCAGAAAAATCTGAAAAATCGCTTTCCATGAAACTGACCGGCGATTCAACCGGATATATGGAATTTGTTTACACACTTGAGCCCAACAGCTATTTCCTGAAATACAAAATCAATTTTGTGAATATGGATAAAATCATTTCACAAAACGCAAGTTACATTTCACTTAATTGGAAAACATTAATTCCCGGACTCGAAAAAGGTAAACAATGGGAAAAAGATAATTCCTCCATTTACTGGAAATTTACGGATGAAGAAGTAAGTTATCTTAGTGAAATGGCTGAAGATGCCTCAGAAAATTTACGTACAAAAGTTAAATGGATTTCATTCAAACAACAATTTTTTTCAACCATATTAGTTGCAGACAGTGTCTTTCTGAATGCAATGGTTCATGCTGTTAAAACAGATACATCTGAACAATTTCTGAAAAAATTTTCTGCTGAAATAAGTTTGCCTTTTGATAATAAAAGCAGTGAAACCCTTCCAATGAAATTTTATTTTGGTCCCAACCAATATAAAATACTGGAAAGCTACAATCTGAGTTTTGAAAAATTAGTACCACTGGGTTGGGGCATCTTTGGCTGGGTTAACAAATATTTGGTAATTCCAATTTTTAATTTTCTTGGTTCCTATATCTCCAGCTATGGAATTATCATTCTTATTTTAACAATCATCATTAAACTTTTATTATTTCCACTCACATACAAATCTTATCTGTCGAGCGCTAAAATGCGTGTACTGAAACCACAGGTGGATGAAATGAATTCAAAAATACCCAAAGAAAAAACTATGGAGCGCCAACAGTCTGCCATGGCATTGTATAAAAGAGCCGGGGTGAATCCAATGGGGGGTTGTATTCCTATGCTTTTACAGTTTCCTATTCTTATTGCGCTATTCCGCTTTTTTCCTGCATCAATAGAATTAAGGCAACAAAGTTTCCTTTGGGCAGACGATCTTTCAACCTACGACTCAATTGCGCAACTTCCTTTTTCAATTCCATTTTATGGCGACCACATAAGTTTATTTACACTTCTCATGTGCGGTTCAATCGTTTTAGTTACACTCATTCAAAGCGATCAGATGAGTTCTGCTTCTTCGATGCCCGGTATGAAAATTATGTTATGGATGATGCCTGTAATGATGCTTTTCTGGTTCAACAATTATGCTTGCGGGCTCAGTTACTATTATTTCCTTGCAAATATTATTACTTATGGTCAGACAAAATTAATAAGGCAATTTGTTGATGATAAAAAAATTCTTGCAAAATTAGAAACCAATAAAGCGAAGCCCGTAAAAAAATCGAAATTTCAACAAAAGCTTGAAGAAGCTGCAAAGAAGAGAGGATATAAATTGCCGAAATAGTGTTTGTCCATAATGTCCGATAGCTTCGTTAATCTTGAATTGAAAACGGTCATTTACAAAAGTAAACTCCCTGATTTTCAATTCTGCGAAAGCCCTGCCTACCGGCAAGGCGGGCTCGCTCTCGAACATTCTGAACTAAACACTGACTTTATGGTTGTCGCGGCAAAAGACACTAAATAATTTTAATAACGTCATAAAAAAAAATAATTAATTAAATCTAAAATATATGAGAAAAATTTTTGTTTTAGCTGTTTTGATATCACAGGTATTGATATTGGCAGCGCAACCCAAAAACTGCACAAATCCTATTTCAAACGACGAGTTTCAGTTAAAACTGAATGAAATTAATGCGAAACAAAACGAAGCTAAAAAGCTGGAACATGCAAAACGAATGCTGGGCAATGTTTGTTTGCTTGCATCACAGGTTAAACAAATGGCCGGTATTTTTTCAAATGATGTAAATCGTCTTGATTTTGCTAAAGCAGCTTACACAAGTACTTTTGATAAAAGCAATTTTTATGAAGTGTACGATTCTTTCGGATATTTTTCTTATGTTTTTAAACTGCACGACTATATTGCAGAAGTTAAAGGAGGAAATTCATCCAACACTTCAACCAATACAATTCCTCAACAGAATATTAATGTGAAGCCAACAGAAACTACTCCAAATTATCCGAGATGGGACTTTCCAAATGCAACAACATACAATGGATTGAAAGGTTGCACAACACCTTTAAGCGATAAAGATTTTGACGGACTTGCAATGCAGGTTTTCAGATTAAATTCTGATCCGGAAAAAAACGACCTCGCTGAAAAAACTATTCAGGGAAATTGCCTTACTACAACTCATATTATGAAACTTGCTTCTTTCATAAATTCAAATACAGATAAATTATTTTTTTTGAAAAAAGCAATATATCGTTGCTATGATGTTGAAAATTTTACAAAAGCGGAACAATGCCTTTCTGCGCCCGGTCCAAAGAAAATGTTAAATGATGAGATTAATAAAGCCATTGCAGAATTAAAAGCAGCAAACCTGCCTAAAAAAGAAGAAGTAAAACCTTGCGAAATTTTAAATAAAGAATTTCTCGAAATTAAAGACGCCATTAAAAAACAAAATTTCAACAATACCCGCGTTACAATAGCCAAACAAATTATTTCGAGCCAGAAGTGCCCATTTACTTCATTCCAGATTAAAGAAATTGTTAAGTTGTTTGACTTTGAAGACAGTCGCCTTGATGTTGCAAAGTTTGCATGGGATTTCTGTATGGATAAACAATTTTATTTTAAAGTGCATGAAGCTTTAGATTTTGATGTGTCTAAAACAGAACTTTCAAAATATACGAGCACGAAAAAGTAAGCTTGTTATTTTATATTCATAAAAAAGCTGTTTGTTTACTCAGGCAGCTTTTTTTATTTTTATCAACCTCACTTTCTGAATCAGAAAAACCAATAAAGAAGTCAAAACAGTTATAATGATAAATGAAAAAATAAGTTCAATATATCCATACGATTTCAAAATATAACTCGCTGCATTTCCAATAATGCACCATTGAATAAAATAAAACAAGGTTACGTTCTTCCCTGTCCACGCGAGAAAAGAAATAATTGGATATTTATTACCCTGTTTTATTTCTGTTATAAAAGATATCAGAAATACCCAGAAAAAGATAAAGCTTAAACACCATCCGAAAAATAATATTCCATGATGATAGTATAAAGAAAGTACGGATGCAGTTTCAAATCCTTCTTTAAAAAATGGTATAAAAACAAGCATACATATTCCCATTAAAATTAAGCGATTTTTTACAGAAATTGCTCTTATCTCATAATTTGTTTTCATAACGTAAAAAGCAGCTCCCGCAAGTGGATAAGCAAGCCAGGGGAACATAGGGAAGTAAGACCAAGAGAAATCTCCGCCTATAAAAGCAAAAAGATAAGGACAGCAAATCCCTTTTCCATTAAGGTAGGGAGCAATAAAAGCTATTATTAAAGCAATAAAAAGATACAAATAAAATTTCGAATTAAATATCTGTTTAAGCAAAGCAATGATAATAATTGCAATTCCGGCAGAGAACAAAATATCAACACCAAAAATATAATTTAAAGGGTTGATCTGAAATTCATCGGAATAAATTTTAAAAAGGAGTGATGCATTTAAACATAAATTAAGAAGAAGACCTATTCCAATAATTCCCAGTCCCCGCACAATCATTTGGAAAGTGGTTTTATTTGAAGCAATAGTAAAATATCCCATTACTGCAAGAAAAACAGGAGCAACTAAAGGTCCGCCAAGAAATAAAGAAATTTTGCCAAGAAAACTTTCATAAATATCAGCGCATGCGAATTGCTCTGTAATATGCACCTGTATCATTAGGATTACAGCAATTCCTTTTAATATGTCCGGAGTTAGCGACCTTGGTGTTTTCAATTTAGGATATGTTTTTTCGGCTTAAAATATTTAAAATTTTATTCGGTCATACAATCATCAAAATATTTCGGTGCGCTGCACCTATGAATACAACGCAGCTATCGCTGCTACAAATATTAACGCTGCTATGCAGCTACATTAATTATCGCAATTAAACAGCTATATTTTTTTGAAAAGGCAAAGCTGCAAAACATCTTTATCAGTAGCAGCAGCGCTGTGGCAACATTTAAAGCAACAGAGCCACGTCAATATTTGTAGATGCAGCGCACCGTAATATTCTTGTGCTAATTTCTGTTTACAATTTATTTACGTGCACGAAAATCGGATTATTAATTTTCATGCGAATTAGTGTTATTTTTATTCAATAGTAATCTTTCGAGCTATATTGGCTTTCATCGTTCTAACTTTTAAAAAATAAACGCCTGTAGAAATATTCGAAACATCAACCTGCTGTTTAGACGTTTTTCCTGCATTAAAATTTAATACAACTTTTCCCTGAAAATCACTTATTGTTACAACCTCAATAGGGTCTGCATCTTCTGATTCTATCGTAATAAATTTATCAGATGGATTCGGATATATTTTCACTTTTGAAAAATTTAACTCCCCTACCCCTGATTTGATAACATCCTGATAAAATGTATCAACAAAGCAATCATTTGTTACAATCAAGCGAACCTGCACTGTATCTCCTGCTGAAAGCGTTGTAAATGTATGGACAGGGTTTTGTTCTGTAGAAGTTGTTCCATCTCCAAAATCCCATAAATACTGGCTCGCATTGATAGAGCTGTCAATAAAATTTATTTGAGACCCTGAAGTTGTGTATTTAAAAAAAGCAATCGGTGCATCGCAAATTTCAAAATCGTCAAAGCCAAAACCAGAAAATTCATACCCTGCAAACTCAAAGCGAAACTGAATATTCTGCACTCCCTGATACACGTCTAAAGAATGCAAAACAGTATCCCAGCCCTTTGATCTGCCACTCCAGTTATGTCCCTGATTATACCATTGCGAATCGCTTGCTGCACCAAGGTTTGGCCAACTCAACCCTCCATCAGCAGAGCATTCAAATTGTGTTCCGAAAAACCCCTGCTCATTCTCATACCATACTTTAAATTTTACGTAAGGTCTTTTAAGCAGCGCAAGATTAAAACAAGGTCCTGTTAAAAAAGACTGCTCCGGACTTCCACAAAGACCAGCCAGATTTGTTACCCAGCAATTTGATCCGGAGGCTGCATGCGTGATGCCTGTATCCGCGGGAGTTCCCCATTCCCATGTAGAATTTATTCCAGACGAAAACCATCCGCCTGCTGATGTTTCAAAATCTTGAATATAAGGAAAAGTTGAGGCTGAAGGATAATTTGCAATCACCATTGAATCGGCATCATTAGTGGAATCAAAATCATTTGTTAAAATTGTTGTAGCAAAAATTTTATAATTAATATATGCTGAAAAATCAGCAGACTGAGAAAACATAAAATTAAGCGTTTCTCCCGGCTGAACAGTATCTGTAACGGTTTCCGATATCAGTATCCCGTCATTTATTCGATACGCAACATCAAAATCAGCTTGTGGAGCTAATCCGTAATTATAAACTCCAACTACAACTGTTTCATTATTTGTCAATCCACAATTACTGAGCGGTGAAATTACAGAACTGACACCAATATTCGCTTGAGGTGCTTCATAAATCTTTATATCATCAACTGCAAAACCTGCATTTTGTTCTGCATTTCCGGTTATTATTTTCACGCGTAAAATCACAGAAGACAAGCCTCCACAACCGTCCAAAGCATGTTTTGCATTCATCCATTCACCACTACTTCCATGCCAGCCAATAGTTGAAACTCCTTGCGGAACATTATACCAGTTAGTCCCTTCTCCACTATTTCCAATACGAATCCAGTTTACCCCGCCATTTGTTGATTTTTCAAAAATAACCAAATCCAAATTATTCAATTGATACCAAATATTCATATCTATCCAAGGCTGTTCAACATTGGTAAAATCAAAGCAAGGACCTAATAAAACAGAACTTTCGCTTTGCATGGTTGTGCTATCAAGATTCGTTTTCCAGCAATACAAACCCGAGGCTGCATGATCTAAGGCTGTATCATTCGGAAGACCGTGCTCCCACGAAGTATAATGACGTCTAGAGTCAGTCCACTCTGTAACCCAGCTTCCGGCATCACTCTCAAAATCCTCTTCATAAGGAAAAGATGAAACAACCGGAAGATTTGTAATGTTGTGATAAGTTGTATCATTGTCTCTGTTACCGTCGTTCACTATTTTTGTATATGCTTTAATTTTATAGGTTGTGCCTACTGAAGATAAATCCATATTTGAAGCTGCGGTATGATACACCCATCCGCCCGGAGGAATGGCAGCTCCATAAAAATTTTCCATTTCGAGTCCATCATTTATTTTATATGCAAAATAAAAATTCTCAATTGTATCTGACCCATAATTTTCAAGAACTACATTTAATTCCTCATTATTTGTAAAGCCACAAGTAGATTTTGGAAGATTTACATAAGCCGTTCCCCCATCATAAGGAAAAGAATGTGATATTTCAATATTAAAATTTGTAGTCATATTATAAGTGAAAAAATTTTGTGTTGATACAACAATATAATACGTTGTACCCGCGGTCAGAGCCACGCCGGGAATAACAGGATTCCCACTATCATCGCTTTCATTTTTTGCAACACAAATAGCTCCGGGAGCATCAGGGCAATCAGAAATCACAAAAACTCCGGCATATATACCGGTATTGGAAAGTTTGATTTTTACAAATTCATCTGCTGTAGGCGTATAAGTGAAAATATAATCATTCCCATTCATCCAGTTACTTCCACAGGCATGAGCCGAAGTATAATAATTAAAAAGCCCGGTAGTTGTTAAACCCATTTGAGAGAAGGGGACTGATGTTATAATATTTGGATTGGCGCAACTAGAGCCCATCTGAGCCTGAACATTAATAACAACAAAAAACAAATAAAAAATTAAAACAAATCGTAACATAGTTTTCATATTTTAATTTCAATAAAAAATTATAACAATAGTAAGACAAAAATAATTGAATATGGTTGCATTTGTTGGTATTTGGTAATTGTAGAATCGTTCCATGGAACAATTCTACTCAAATGCCAGATACCTTTTCGTCATATACCTGACAGGATACCACGAAGCAAGAAATCCGATAAACAATACTGTTATAAAAACATAAACAAAATCTAAAAGCTGCATGCTAACAGGATAGGCATTAATAATAAAAGAACCTCCTCCAGAAAGTTTTACAAATCCGAATTTTATCTGTAGAAAACAAATAATAAAACCGAACAACAAACCCATCAAAGCGCCAATAATAGAAATCATCCAGCCTTCAAAAAGAAAAATATTTCGTAGCATTTTTTTATCTGCTCCGAGACTTTGAAGTATTCCTATATCATTTTTTTTATCAATAATAAGCATGGTTAATGAACCCAGTACATTAAAAGAAGCAATCAGTAAAATAAAAGTAAGTATAAAAAATATCGCCCACTTTTCAGAATTCATTACTTTGAATAATAATTCATTTTGCTCGTAGCGGTTTTTCACACTAAATTCTGATCCGAGTATTTGCCTTATTTCATTCTGAACTTTATTCGCATTCACACCCTTTTCCAAACGAATAGCGATGCTGGTTACTTTATCCGGATATTCAAAAAGTTCGCGCGCAAATTCAATGGGAACGATAATATATTTCATATCAAAATCCTGCTGAATGGAAAAAACACCTGAAGGGTAAACAGACTTAATCGTAAAAGCCTCTGCAGGATTATCAGGAGAACTGTTACGCCGGGGAACATAAACAGAAATTGGAAAAAAACTGCCCGGACCTGCGCCAAGATGATAAGCTACGCCTCTCCCTAACACAGCATAATTCACATTTTTATCCCTTAACATAAAAGAACCGGAAATCATCATGGTATCAATGCCTGTCATTTTGATAAAATCTTTTCCTACCCCTTTTACTATTGCAGGAAAATTTCGCTCATTACAACGCAGGAGGGCATTATCTTCTATTACCTCAGAATAATATTTGACCCCTTGCATTTTATAAACTTTTACCAGCCTTTCATCATTTTCAGAAAAAGCTTTACCATGCACAGCTGATATTTTTATGTCAGGATCAAAAGCATTAAACAAAGACCGAATTAAAAAATCAAAACCATTAAAAACAGATAAAATAGTTATCAGAGCCATAGTGCCCACAGCCACTCCTATTACAGAAACGCCGGAAATTATATTAATAACATTCTGCGATTTTTTCGCAAACAAGTAACGAAGCGCTATGTAAAGAGATAGTTTCATTTATTAACAAAAATATATTGTATTCGGTATTCGGTAATCGGTATACGGTCACCAATTACCACTTACCATCTACAAAGCAGCACTAATTACTTTTTAGTGTCTGCCCATAAAGTTAGTGTTTAGTTCAGAATGTTCGAGAGCAAGGCTTTCGAAGAATTGAAAACCAAGGAGTTTACTTTTGTAAATGACTGTTTTCAATTCGAGAATAACGCAGCTATCGGACATTTTGGACAAACACTATTTATCAGGATCCTCTCCCCTCAATAACTTTTCAATACGCTCAACTTTGTCTAACGAATCATCTATATAAAATATTAAATCGGGTATTTTTCTTAATTGATTTCTGACACGATTTCCGAGCTCTAAACGAATCTTCGACTTATTTGTCTGAATCAGCTCCATTACTTCTTCAGATTTTATCTTTAAGGAAAAAATACTGATGCTGGCTCTTGCAACCGAGAGATCAGGACTTACTTTCACATAGGTTACAGTTATCATTGCGCCTCCAAATAAAGTTATAGAGCCCTTTAAAAAAATATCGCCCAATTCTTTTTGTAATAAACGCGAAATTTTGTTCAGCCTGATATTATCCATAATATTTAAGTTTTAAAATACAAAAATATTAAAACTTTTGTCTTATCTGTCGTTTCTTTATTCAATGTCTCTTTTTTCTTTCTGAAAAATAAATTAGGTTTGTATCAAAATATTATGATATGAACATCGAACGATCAAGCGGTATATTACTGCATCCAACATCTCTTCCCGGTAAATACGGCATTGGCACTCTTGGAAAAGAAGCATTTTCTTTCATTGATTTTCTTTATGAAGCCGGGCAAAAGATATGGCAGATTCTGCCACTGGGTCCAACAGGGTTTGGAAATTCGCCCTATCAATGCTATTCGTCTGTTGCGGGTAACCCATTTTTAATAGATTTAGAAAAGTTGGTTGAAGAAGGCTGGATTCCGCAAAATGAATTGGATAATATCGGTTCTTATATTTTTTCAGAAGACACTGTTAATTTCAATGATGTAATAATTTTCAAAGAACAAATGCTTCATAAAGCTTACCTCAACTTTAAACTCAGCGCAACAGAAAAAGAACAGAACGTGTTTGAGTTTTTTTGTACTGAAAACGAAAAATGGCTCTACGACTATGCTTTGTTTATGGCATTAAAAATGCACTTCAATAATACTTCATGGAACGAATGGGAAATTGATATCAAACTGCGAAAAAAAGATGCTTTGAAAACCATCAGCAATCACTTGCAGGATGAAATTGAATACCAACAATTCATACAATGGCTATTTTTTAGGCAGTGGGAAGTAATCAAAGAATATGCAGGTTCAAAAAAAATAAACATTATTGGAGATATCCCCTTATACGTTTCTTACGACAGTGCTGATGTATGGACGCATCCCGAGTTATTTCTATTGGATAAAGAACGAAAACCTATTATGGTTGCGGGTGTTCCACCTGATTATTTCAGCGAAACAGGGCAGTATTGGGGAAATCCAATCTATAACTGGGAGCAAATTGAAAAAAATAATTTTAAATGGTGGGTTGACAGAATTCGGTATAATTTAAAATTGTACGATATTATAAGGATTGACCATTTCAGAGGCTTGTGTGCATACTGGGCTATTCCCACGGAGGAAGAAACAGCTGTTAACGGAAAATGGATTGAAGCACCCGGGCATGAGTTATTTCAAGCAATTAAAAAAGAACTTGGAGAACTGCCAATCATTGCAGAAGATCTTGGCGTTATGACCCCGGAAGTTGAAGAATTGAGGGATTCCTTTAATTTTCCAGGAATGAAAATTCTTCAGTTTGCTTTTGATGCTACAGAAGAAAACGACTACCTGCCTCACTCGTATATAAAAAATTGTATTGTATATACGGGAACACACGATAACGACACCGTTCTCGGCTGGTATAACAAAACAACAGACGAAAATAAAAAGCATGCAAACGAATACATGGACAGTGAAGACAGACATATCTGCCGCGCAATGATCAGAACTGCTTTTGCATCAACTGCAAATTTAGCAATCATACCATTGCAGGATATTCTTGAACTGGGTGACAGTACGCGCATGAATACTCCGGGAACGATAAAAGGGAATTGGAATTGGAGATTCAGAAAAGATGCCCTTAATAAAAACATTGCCGTTCGCCTTAAAAAACTTTCTGCTCTGTATGGCAGATAATATTTTTATCATGTTTTTTTATTTTTCAAATTCCATTGCTACATTTGCATATTCGGTATTGTATCAAATAAAATCATAAACCAAATGTCCACACACGACCTGACCATCAAAAATCTTGGAAAATGTTCTGTTAAATCTCCATTGAATTTATCGAAAGCCTCTGGTGACGGAATATTTAATTATGTAACCAACGATGATAAAATTCTTCATGATACAACATTACAAGGCTTTCTAAATGCAAAAGAATCCAACGAAATACCTATGGCTTTTGAAAAAGCGGGACCAAGAGAATTTTTGTATTACGATCCTGCTAAAACCAAAGTGGCTATTGTTACATGCGGTGGACTTTGTCCCGGACTAAACAATGTTATCAGAGGTGTTGTAAATGAACTTTATTACAGATATAAAGTTACACGGATTTTTGGAATCAAATACGGATACGAAGGATTTATCTCCTCTTATCAGCATCCAATCATTGAATTAAATCCGGATTTTGTCAGTCAGATACATTTGATGGGTGGCACTATTCTAGGCTCTTCACGCGGTAGTCAGGATGTCGAAGCAATTGTGGACTCGCTTGAAATGATGAACATCAATATCCTTTTCTGCATTGGCGGAGATGGAACACTTCGCGGAGCACACGACATTCATGAAGAAATTACAAAAAGAGGACTAAAAATTGCAGTAGCAGGAATTCCTAAAACTATTGATAATGATATTAACTTTATCAATCGTTCTTTTGGTTTTGAAACATCTTTTTCCATTGCGCATAATATTATTAAAGATGCGCACAATGAAGCAATGGGAGCATACAACGGCATTGCAATAATCAAGTTGATGGGTCGCGATTCCGGCTTTATTGCAGCTCATGCAGCACTTTCCATGCAGGAAGTTAATTTCGTATTGATTCCTGAAATGGATTTTGAATTGTATGGCGGTCGGGGATTTATCAAATGCCTAAAAAAACGCCTGATGGAAAGAAATCATGCGATGGTTGTTGTTGCAGAGGGAGCAGGACAGTTTCTTTTTGAAGAACAGGAAAAAGAAAAAGATGCCTCAGGAAATGTAAAACACAAAGACATCGGCTTGTTATTAAAAGAAAAAATAGCCGAAGAATTTAAACACAGTAAATTCCCATTTACAATTAAATACATTGATCCCAGCTACATTATCCGTAGTGCTCCAGCAAATGCGAACGACAGTGTTTTTTGCAGTCAGCTTGCGCAAAATGCCGTGCATGGCGCTATGGCAGGGAAAACAGATTTCGTGGTGGGTAACTGGAACGACCAATTCACATATCTGCCAATTCCTGTTGCAACAAACGAACGTAAAAAAATTATCCTTGAAAGCGAACTTTGGTGGAACGTTCTCGAAGCAACAGGGCAGCCGGTCAGTATGAAAAATAATCCATAAACACCGCTGACTTCGACTCCGCTCAGTCAGCGGGTAAAACATTAAATTTGAAAAAAAAATCACTCAAATAATTTTATTATGAAACTTTCAATAATCGCATTTCTAACAATCGTGTTTACAGCAAGCGTGTTCGCACAGAAAGAAACCCAGATTTTATTTAAAACAGACATGGGCAACATTAAAATAAAACTGTATAATGAAACACCCAAGCACAAAGAAAACTTTATCAAATTAGTAAACCAGAAATTTTATGATGGTATTTTATTTCATCGAGTAATTAAAGATTTCATGTTGCAAACAGGCGACCCTGATTCAAAAACTGCAGCTAAAAATGCTGTGCTGGGCAATGGTGGTCCCGGATATACGCTTCCTCCGGAATTCAACTCTAAATTTATTCATAAAAGAGGTGCGCTTGCAGCAGCCAGACTTGGTGATAATATGAACCCCAAAAAAGAATCATCCGGTTCTCAGTTTTATATTGTACAGGGAAAAACTTTCACAGAACAGGAACTTACCAATATGGAAGCAGGCATGGCGCAGCAAGGGAAAATGCAATTTTATATTGAATATATCAACAAACCAGAAAATATTAAATTAAAAAATAGAGTAAACTCACTGAATCGCGCAAGAGATCAGGCTGGCTTAAATAAAATAGTTGTAGAACTTGACAATGCTATTGGGAAGGATTTTAAGTCTGCAACATTTTCTCCCGAACAGAAAAAAATATATGCAACAGTAGGCGGCGCACCGCATCTTGATGGAACCTATACTATTTTCGGCGAAGTTATCGAAGGAATGGATATTGTTGATAAAATAAGCCTTGTGCAACGCGACAAAAATGATCGTCCTTTAGAAGATATTAAAATAATATCTGCTGAAATATTAAAGTAAAAAAATTGAATTCTCTTTCTGATTAACACGTAGGAGAGATTTTTTAATATATTTTGAATCTCATTCAATAATTTTTCCATCAATTAAACATCATTTCTAATTGTCGTTATTTATTTAAACAGGTTCAACTCACCTTGCCGAAAAGGATACAAATCAGGCAAACAAAGCATAATGACCAGACAGATTCTCTCAACTTTAAATTGAATAATTTTCAAATCTTCAAATTGAATAATCTTCAAATTGAATAATTTTCAAATCTTCAAATTGAATAATTTTCAAATCGATTTTTAAGTAAAATAATATGGCACAAATTATCTTCATAATAATAATAGCAATAATAATTCTTGACTTTTGCTTTGAACGCTGGCTCGAATACCTGAATGCCAAACGCCGCGATGACAAATTACCCACTGAATTAGAAGGAATCTATGATTCGACAAAATACCTTCAACAACAAAATTATGAGAAAATAAATTTCAGATTCTCGCTCCTGACAAGCACTTTCAGCTTCGGTCTCATCCTTGCTATGTTGCTTTTTAACGGATTCGCTATTATTGATACCATTTCACGAGGCTTATCTGAAAACACAATATTTATTGCGCTTATTTTTTTCGGCATACTCATGTTTGCTTCAGACATTCTTTCAACGCCTTTCAGCGTATATCATACCTTTGTTATTGAAGAAAAATTCGGATTCAATAAAACCACACCCAAAACTTTTTTCTTTGATAAAATGAAAGGATGGCTGCTTACTGCATTAATTGGTGGAGGATTACTTTCCTTAATAATCTGGCTTTTTCAATCAACCGGAGAATATTTCTGGCTGTTTGCATGGTCTGTTGTAAGCGGATTTATGTTTTTTATGGCTTTGTTTTATTCTTCATTAATTGTTCCATTATTTAACAAGCAAAAACCTTTGGAAGAGGGAGCACTAAAAACTGCAATCCAGAGTTTTTGTAATAAAGTCGGATATAAATTGAAAAATGTTTATGTTATTGACGGCTCGAAAAGATCAACCAAAGCAAACGCGTATTTTACAGGATTCGGAAAGAAAAAACGCATTGTTCTTTACGACACATTGATTAATGATTTAAGTACAGAAGAGATTGTGGCAGTGCTGGCTCATGAGATAGGACATAACAAAAAAAAGCATACCGTACAATCAATGATTTTATCTGTACTTCAGACGGGAATTATTTTATTCATCTTTTCTAAAGTAGCAGACAATCCCTTATTATCACAAGCACTTGGAGCAGAACAGCATGGTTTTCATCTTGGATTAATCACTTTTGGAATTCTCTTCAGCCCCATATCTTTTATTACAGGAATCGGACTAAATATTTTATCAAGAAAAAATGAATACGAAGCAGATGCTTTTGCCACAATAAACTATAACGGATTACATCTTATAAGTGCATTGAAAAAACTTACAGAAAAAAATTTAAGCAATTTAACGCCTCATCCGGTGTATGTTTTTTTTCACTACTCCCACCCTACTCTATTAGAAAGAATCCGCAGAATAAATGCCCTTTGAAACTAATTTGTGTGGACTTAATATTTAAAATTACTGATGCTGATTTTTAGAATTTCTGAAATCGATTTTGTCAGTAATTTTTTTTTCTTCCATTATTTATAGTTTCACGATAATTTACAATGTTTTACGATAATTTCGTTGTTTCACATTGTTTCACGTTGATACAGTTTATTTGCGTTGATTTCACGTTAATTCAGTTGTTTCACGTTGATTCGTTGTTAATTCAATTGATTTCGTTGATTCACATTGCTTCACGTTGATTTCACGTTGTTTCACATTGATACAGTTTATTTGCGTTGATTTCACGTTAATTCAGTTGTTTCACGTTGATTCGTTGTTAATTCAATTGATTTCGTTGATTCACATTGCTTCACGTTAATTTCACGTTGTTTCACATTGATTCATAATGTTTCATATTGTTTCATATTGTTTCACGTTGTTTCACGTTGTTTCACGTTGTTTCACGTTGGCTTCAGCCAACGTATTAAATACAATAAACCCAATTCGGCTTTAGCCTCATTTATTTCTAAAATTTAACATCGTTTATAAAAAATCTATTCATTTTCTTTGATCAATTGCCATCCGTATTTTTCCGTGAAAACATCAATTTCTTCAGTAAAAGTTTTTTTTCTGTGATGTTCTTCCTGACCGTAAATATAGTTCCTAACATTTTGCAGATGGCTTTCGCTAACACTGACTGCCCAGTAGTCATCCTGCCAGATGAATTTGTGTTTGATGATTTTGTTTTTATTAATCCAAAATGATGATTCGCCTTTTATCAATTGAGCAATTTTGCTGATGGTTTGCTCCCTTCCGAGAGAAACTAAACAATGCGCGTGATTGCTGTAACCTCCGATGCTGTCGAGCCAAATATCTTTTTCTTCTGCATTCTGTTTGATATGCTGAAAAACCTGTTGCCGGATTTCTTTTGTTGAGAGAAAAGGTTCTCTGATTTTTGTTGAGAATACTATGTGTATCCAGACTCGTACCCAGCTCATAAGATTAAGGTTAAATGTGGCTAAAGCCGATTGTAAATTTATTTGTTAATGTTAATGTTAATGTTAATCAGTCCGCTAAAGCGGACTGTAATTATTATTCTCGCTAAAGCGGACTGTAATTATTATTCTCGCTAAAGCGGACTGTAATTATTATTCTCGCTAAAGCGGACTGTAATTATTATTCTCGCTAAAGCGGACTGTAATTATTATTCTCGCTAAAGCGGACTGTAATTATTATTCTCGCTAAAGCGGACTGTAATTATTATTCTCGCTAAAGCGGACTGTAATTATTATTCTCGCTAAAGCGGACTGTAATTATTATTCTCGATAAAGCGGACTATGATTTTCGCTTATCCAAACGAAATACGTACTTCTTTGCTCCTCTTTATTATTATTGCCTAAAATTATTCTCACTTCACAGTATTCAAAGTAATATCTAATAAGTTTATTTGTTTATCTTCGTTTTCACTTTATTTCACAATGTTTCACGACTATTTCTTTTCACGTTGATTCACTTTAATTCGAGTTGTTTCGCATTAATTCGAGTTGTTTCACGTTGGCTTCAGCCCAACGTATTATTAATTTTCAAATTTCTATTTTTTCACAATCAAATACCGAAAATATTTAATCACACCATCAAATACACGATAAGGATAATAAAAAATAAATAGATTCTTATTCTTAATATTATAACGCAGTATCATAAATTTTTTAGAAGGGAATAAATCATTGTAAAAGAAGCGCAGTTTATTTCCAAAGCCATTTACCTCATGAAGTTTCTCAACATTAAAATTACGGTTTCCCGGTGCATATTTTTTCCCTTGCAGAAGCGCTAAAAATCGGTATTCAATTGAATCATCTGATGGCGATGAAATTTCGACAGGTAAAGCAACATCAAAATATTTTGATATGAGATACAGAAAATTATTTATTATTTCTTTTGCATTATATTTCTCAGCATTCTGAAAAAAGACATCCCAGTTTAGCTTTTGTTTTCTGCAATATTCTGCTATATCACAAAAATGACCCATTCTAATTTTTCCACCCGTAAAATGAGAATCCAGATGAAGTATTAAATTTATCAGAAAATCCTCAGGAGACAGAATACCTACTTCTTCATTATTGATATTTACCTTAATTGAGCGCTCCCACAAATCCTCAATATTAATTTTTATATGCTCATCTTTATTATATATATGCCAGTGAATTTCAGCCTTTGTTACTCCCTTAATAAATTGAGGAAGATGATGCTTTTCTGTATAACTGTCAACAAAATCAGACTTAACAATACTTGCCTGCTGAAATCCCATTTCAAGCATTAAATCATTTGTTTTTTCCAAATGCTTTTCATGCACGAGAATGTCAATATCCTCCATGGGACGAAGACCTATATCTTCGTAAATCATTTCAGCAAGAACCGGACCCTTGAGTAAAATGCACGGAATATCATCATAAGATAAATTTTTTTGAATTTCAAAAAAAGTATCAATCAAACGGGTATTCTTGGAAAAAGTCTGAAAATAGGCATTTCTAAGCTGTTCATAAAAAACAGTTTCAATACTTTCTTTGTATCCGATAGAATTTATGTATTTATAAATTAAAGGAGCAACACCATTTGGAATAGCAAATTTAAGTAAAGCCCCCCAATTTAAATTATATTGAAGCAGGGAAATAATCTCAGACTTATCAACTTCATCATTGTAAATTCTTGAACAGGCAAGTATGAACCTTTGTTCTTTGCTTAATTTCGCTTCTACCATTAAAAACAAGTTAAACAACAAAAATAAGAAAGCTATTCGGTTTTACAATACGACTATCCTGATTTAACACAGAAATAATAAAAATTTATTGAAATTTAAACTATGAATCCACTCCGAAAAGTATCATTTCGCCACGAAAGCATCCCGAAAACGGGACGGGCTAAAATCAATAAAATATTCACAAAAAACACATTATTGATTATAAATGTTTTGTGGGTTTTTGAGTTCCTGCCTGTCCGGCAGCTACCGTGTGGACACAAATATGCGAAGTATTTTTATTGAGGGTTTGATATTTTTTAAATATTATGCCTACTCTGAAAATTAATTAAACCTAATATATGACACGAATTTTACAAATTTCAGAACTCCTGACTGACCACGGCAGATATAAAGTGAGAAAAACGACTCCGTAGGAGTCGAATATTTGTAACCCCGAGCTATGGTTATTGAGCGAAGCGCTGCACAGAGCTTGCCGAAGTGTCGAAATAAGCTCGGGGTATAAACAAATAATAATTAAAAAGATTTTGGCGGAAAATTTGCACAATTCCTATGCTAAACCTGGCAATAAAATATAAGTATGCAAATTTTGTGACAAAATCCAGTTAAGAAAAAGATGTGTCCACACGGTAGCTGTCCGGCAGACAGGTTAGTGGCATTTTAATTTATTGGGTTTTCAGAGTGGACTCAACTATAAATAATATTAAACAGTAATAAGAAAACGAAATAAAAAAAAGGTTAAACTACGTTAAGGAAAGGTTAAAGTTTTAAATTATATTTTCTTATTCTCTATATTTGCATTATGAAAAAAAACTACGTGAAAATAATTATCGGGCTTTTAAGTTTTTGCCTTGCCGGAATTCTTTGTTTTCAGATTTTCTGGTTTGTTGATGCTTATAATGTAAAAGAAGAGCAGTTCGACAGGCTTGTAACTGAAGCACTGAACGGTGTTTCCGAAAAACTGGAAGATTCTGAAGCTGCTTATATTTTTGCAAACAGTATCTACATGCAGGATTCCGTGCCTGATTCTACTGCTGCTCCTGCGCTTTCCCCTCCACAGCATGTTTCAACAAATATCAAAACAAAAAATAAAAAAATAAAAATAGATTCTATTCAGAAAACTATTGAAATAATAAATAATTGGAATGATACAATCAATGAAAAACTGAATGAAGCTAATGTCGAAAAATTCAGCATGTCGTTTTTTGAAGGAAATGATTCAATGAAAATGAACTTTTCTGAAGAAGGTTTTTCTTTTACAATAAGCTCTGACGATGACAATGCAGAGTTTAATATTTCTTCTAAAATTGAAAAGGCTATTGAAAAAATTGAAAAGAGAAATATTAAAATTATTGAAAAAAATAAGAAATTAAAAAAACGTGAAGACTGGATGAAAAAAGTAGTGAATAAAATGGTGTTCAACTACGACATTAAAGATTTTCCTACAGAAAAAAGAATACAAACAAAAAAACTTGAAAAAATTGTCAGAAAAGAACTCACAAATAAAGGCATTAATACAGCTTATGAATTTGGTGTAATTTCAAAAAGCAAAGACAGCCTCACTGCTGTAAAATCAAAAGGATTCAAAACATCCATGATGAACAGCAAATACAAAGTAGATCTTTTTCAGCGCGATATTTTACAACGCAAAGACCAGCTTGTTTTAAATTTTCCTGCAAAGGGAAAGTTTATTATGACTGGACTTTCTGCCATGATGTTTGTTCAGATTTTATTTACTATAATTATAATTATGACATTTGCCGGATCCATAATGCTGATTGTTCGCCAGAAAAAAATATCCGACATTAAAAATGATTTCATCAACAACATGACACACGAATTTAAAACGCCCATTGCTACAATTGGTCTTGCTGTTGATTCTATAGACAATCCCAAAGTAATCGAAAATAAAGAGGCAATTCAAAATTTTACTAAAGTCATTCGAGAAGAGAACAACCGCATGAATTCTCATGTTGAGACAATTTTACGAATGGCGCTTCTTGATAAAAATGAGCTGACCATGAATTTTGAAATTATCAATATTCATGAAATTTTAAATCAGTCTGTATCAAAAATGCGCTTGCAGATTGAAAGCAGAAATGGTGGCATTACTTTTTCTGCAAATGCTGAAAAGTTTTCTGTTAATGCAGACCCTGTACACATAATGAATGTATTAATAAATATCATTGATAATGCAAATAAATATTCTCCGGAAAATCCCTGTTTAACCATTTCAACAAAAAACGAAGCATCTTCTGTTATTATTTCAATACAAGATAAAGGGATAGGCATGAGCAGGGAGGCTTCTCAGATGATATTTGAAAAATTTTACAGAGCAACAACCGGAAACATTCATAATGTAAAAGGGTTTGGATTAGGACTTGCTTATGCAAAAGCTGTGATAGGTCTGCACAACGGGCAAATCAAAGTAAATAGCGAACCCGGCTCTGGCAGTACTTTTGAAATAATCTTACCAATTGTTTAATATGGAAAAAGAAAAAATTCTGTTAGTGGAAGACGATGTTAATTTCGGGATGGTTCTGCGCTCCTACCTTGAATTAAACGACTTCCTAGTTGTGTTAAAACAAGACGGATATCAGGGCTTGCAGGCATTTAAAAAAGAATCGTTCGCTCTCTGCATTCTTGATGTAATGATGCCCAATATGGATGGATTTACTCTTGCTGCTGAAATTCGCAAAACAGACAAAAAAATTCCTTTGCTTTTCCTCACTGCTAAAACACTGAAAGAAGATATTATCTGGGGATACAATCTCGGAGCAGACGATTATATTACCAAACCTTTTGATACAGATATTTTTTTACACAAAGTAAAAGTCATTCTTAAACGAGTAAGCGAATCAGCAGCAGCGAAAAAAGAAACGCCTGTTGAATTTTTAATTGGCAAATATAAATTCAATTATAAAATAAGAACCTTGATTTTTGAAAACACGAGCCAGAAACTTTCTCCTAAAGAAGCAGATTTACTGGCAATGCTGTGCATGCATCAAAATGATGTTTTACAACGCGATGAAGCACTTCGGAAAATATGGGGAGAAGACTCCTATTTTACAACCCGCAGCATGGATGTTTTTATAACAAAACTCCGTAAATATCTTAAAGAAGATCCAGCTATAGAAATTGAAAATATTCATGGAAACGGATTTCGTTTGTTTGTGAAGCAGTAGCTTATTAACAAGCATTATTTTTTTGCACCTACAAAAAATCAAAACATGAAATATTAATCCATTCTGAATTGTCTCATTTTATTATCCGGTAAGATGTAGGCTGGTTAATACAGGTTTAATTCTGTTAGTCCTAATTTTTACATTTTCACAATTCTGAAAATTTCAATATCTGCGCCGGAAATAATTTTCACAATGTAAATACCACTGTTCAGCTTACTCATCGAAACCGAAGTATTGATCACAGAATTGAACTGGTAAGCTGATATTTTTTCTCCGGTTATTGAACTTATTTCAACAAAACGTGTCCCGGTTTTTCCCCCGAATATAATTTCGAGTCTGTCGCTAACAGGGTTCGGATACAATACACTATTCATTTTACTTGTTGATGATGCAGACGCATGAAGTGTTTCCACAAGGGTATTCATAGTGGTATTTGTAGCCACCAGTGGATTGTAATCAAAATAAATATCCGCAGTATTAGTAATTTCTGTTCCAATTGCATTTCCCGGGATTTGTTTAATCCTGTAGGTTACATATCCATGGCTTGCGGGTTCATTGTTGGTACTGTCTGGAAGCTGAATATTCATAAACCGAAATTCAACCAGACCCTGACCAGTTAAACTAAAAGTATACGGATGGCTCGATGGACCAGGTTCAATGGTCGCAGGATCAACATACGAACATAGAATATCTCGCAGTATAACGTTTGTGGCAGGCCAATTCCCTGTGTTTTGAAAATGAATTGTATATTTTAAAGTGTTGTCTGTAATCAAAATATCCCCGGTTGAATTCAGTCCTGCGGGCATTACTTCTTTCATGTTGGGATCATAGGCAGCGTATACAAGATTCATTACCGAATCAATATTGTCAACGATATTAATTTCATTGGGAATTGTATCAAACCATGCATACGAAGTAATGGTGGTGCCAATTAAATCGGTGTTAACGGGAACAATAAAATTCGCAGAAAAGTTTACCGTGGCAGCAGGCATCAGGTTTGTGTATGTGAAACTTAGCAATCCGTTTCCTGAATTATTACAGCCACTGGTTGTTGAGCACGATTCGTAAATAAATGTCGGGTCTGTCTGAAAATAAAGTGTTCCGCTTGCAGGGATGTTTCCGTGATTGGCAATAATACCATTGAAATAAATACTGTTTCCAAGCGACATGATTGATGAGCCCAGCATTATTGCCATATCGTTGTATGGAAGAATGGTGTCGCCAAAATTCATTAAAGTAAGTGTGTCTCCACGCACTGCACTAATATCGTAGTAATGCATGGCAGGACAAAGATTGCTTGTGTACATCAGCGGGGCAACCGCAGCCTGATAATTTCCCTGTGGCATAGCAGCAATGTAAAATCCGTTTGCATCTGTGGATGCGAAAATTCCGCCGGGATTAAATTCAATAATGCGATTTGCAAACACAGTTTCTGAGGAATCAAAAATGCAATTCTGATTTGCATCAAGATACACATATCCTGAAACAAAGGCAGGAGTATCAATTACATTGACATTCACAATTTGTTTAATGGTATCCCCGCAGGAATTTATGGCTGTGAAAAAGTAAGAATATGTACCCGTGTATTGAGGATGTGAATAGGCTTCGGTGTTTGAAATATAGGTTAATGCCGGTCCGAACCAGTGCGCATTTGAGAGTGTATCTGTCTGTGTTATGGTTGGTACCACCGATGAATTAAAATTCATATTGACCGAAAATAAATAACCATTGTCGGAATTCAGGTTATCTGTAATCTCTATGGTCCATACCCCATTAACAGGACATCCTATAAGTGATTCAAATGTGTGTCCGCTTTCTCCCGTTTCCTCATAATCAGGAGGAGAAGCAGCCATGGTCACTCCTGCATGCGAATTCATATCTCCATAAGTTGATGAAGGGGACCAGCAATAGTTATATCCAATCCCTGGGCTTAAATCTGAATCAATATCAATGGGGACACCAAAATAAGTACCTCCTCCTGAATTTGGATATTGCAACAAATTAACATAACTGCCATTTGGACATTTCAGAGTAATTGTTAAATCTCCCATATAAGAATGCTCCATATTCAAACACACAGATTCTATATCTGTTGCTGTTTGAATGGTTACACCCGGTAATCCACTGTTAATATGAATTGATTTTGTATACGATGTACCATTTCCATCCGGTATAAACATAGGAACAGTATCTATTATACTGGAATTAAGTTCAAGCTGAAGAATAGTATCTGCGCTAAGCTGAATATCTTGTCCCAACCAATATGTAGAAAGGTTTTGGGGTGAGTTAACCAGTACCTGATAATTGGGTTTTATTATTGTAAAGCTAGCTTGAGAGATGCAGTGGTTTATATCTTCGGCACTACAGGTTAATGTGGATACACCCACACTGTTGCTGTCTAATGTAAAATTTGCTCCAGTACCAATAATATTTCCGTTTAGCAGCCAAGTGAAAGTTGTAGTTACGTCTTCCTGATGATAACCCTGATCATTATTGGGATAATTTCCGGTAGCAGTAAAAGTAATCGGGGTGTTATCACAGTCGTAAATGACATTGTTTTCTGATGGTACGCTGGACGTTAATTCAACACTAAAAGGCTGACACCCATATAAACAACTTATGTATGCTGTCCATCCCGCAGAAGCATTGATACCCGCACTAAAAGTAATCGTCATGCACCCTGATGGATCTGATGAAACTTGAGTAATTGGCACTCCAAGCCCGTCAAGATTTGTGATACAACCATGAGAAAGCCCACTGGTATTCGGTCCGTCATAAAAACACAAACCTCCAGAACTTATACCATCCACATCAAAATTTACCAGTTGAAGGCTTATAAAAGAACCGGGTATACCGGGGCAAAAAGTTATGGTATTTGTTTCATACGATGTATAATCTCCACTTGCTCCTCCGCTGTCATAAAAAGTTCCTGAACAAGTTGTAACAGTGCCTCCCTGGCTTATCAGGTAGGTTTGCGAAAAAGCAAACTGAAGCGAACCGAAAAAAAAAAGAATCAAAAAAATTAAAATTGTTTTCATAATTATTATTGAATTTAAAGGTTGCAATTTTTATATAAGAAATGGAAATGTTAAAACAAAGCACTCCCATGTAAAGACGTTTTTTCTCATGAATTCGTTGCCCGGAATCTGAAATATTTTTCTATTGTATCATGTTAATAACTAACATTTCTCACTTCAAAACTACAAAATTTAGCTGAGGAATTTGATGTGGGGTAAAAATATTTTTCAGCAATTCGATTGCTTCATCTTTTTTTCCTTCTTCAATCAGCCCACATACACAATCGA
>Ga0209417_1000440_pt1 | contig 99472 bp, 94 predicted proteins | sample RifGroF2_FD_184002 | JGI IMG/M metagenome (GOLD analysis project Ga0209417, IMG submission 184002) | Groundwater microbial communities from Rifle, Colorado, USA - Groundwater F2 (SPAdes) (version 2) | ecosystem: Environmental > Aquatic > Deep subsurface > Groundwater | place: Rifle, Colorado... | reverse complement strand
TATTGAAATCAAAAGGTCCTGTTAATGAATTAATTAATAACATCTTTTATTCTCCTCATCCCACTTAAAATAACTACCTTAATTTATCACCCCTATATTAATAAAAACAATCACAGTTAAAAAATTGCCTTTTTGGGAAAAAATTTTTTTATTTTATCAAATTATTCCAGAAGATACTTATTGGCACAACCCCAACCCTGTCCTGTTGGAGTACATGAAGTTTGTACCCATCCGTCATCCAAATATGATCCACGAGGTATAATACTATTAGCGCGCACATAAACTGCGAAAAAATACCATAACTTTTTTTCCATGCAGTTTTATATTGTTGAGTCTGAATATTTATAATTAAATCGGGAATAGTAAGCGAAGCAACAACCCCTATGATTGTAATGACAAGCAAGACTTCCGCAAGTGTAAAACCTGTTTTTTGCTACATTGAATAGATTCTTCGCTTTGCTCAGAATGACATGAGGTGATTATGTTTAACGTAGAACAGTTTTTATGGAAAACTTGGTCTGTCTGTCTGTTCATACTTTACCCTAAAATTATAAATAAATTTTACCTTTACTTTTACAGAGCCAAGAACAATTTTTTTAAGTTTTATCTGTTGCTGTCTGATATGCAAAATACAAAGTCAAAAATACCATCATTAAACCAAAAGCAGAAAATAAAATTACCTGTATTAATTCCGTATTCATAATTAAAGTTCCTTTATTAATTTTCTAATTTTTAAATCAAGAATAATAAGAACTATCGTTAAACCTAATCCAAACAAAATACCTATTGTAGGCACAGTAATAAAAAATAAACCTTTTAAATTTATAAAAGACCAGGTTACTCCACTACCAAGAATAAATAAACCTGTCCAAAACAAGGTTACTAAAGTTCTGTAATATGTTATTTTTTCTTTGATTCTGTCCATAAAAATATTTTATCATAACTAATATTGTAATGTTATAATTTTTTAATAATAAATTTGATAAAATTAAGAGTGAGGAAATCTTTAATGACAGTAACTACAAATCAGATAAAGTTCGGAACGGATGGTTGGAGAGCGATTATAGCTGAGGAATTTACTTTTAGTAATGTTGTTCTTGTTACAAAAGCTATTGCAGGCTACATAAAAACAAAATATGACCCATCAAAACCTGTTATTATCGGCTATGATACAAGATTTTTGGCGGATAAATTTGCTCAAAGAGCCGCAGAAACCCTTAATGATCTCGGACTTAACGTAAAAATTACTAATATAGATGCTCCTACTCCCGTAGTTGCCTATGCTGCAAAACATCTGAATTCAGCAGGAGCTTTAATGCTTACGGCTAGCCATAATCCTCCTGAATACTGCGGAATTAAATATATTCCCGATTATGCGGGTCCTGCAACAACTGATATTACTGATATTATTGTAGAAAACGTAAGAAAACTTCAGGAAGGTCAAACCGTTGTTGAATCTTCTTCTAAAAAAGGAACAACAGAAATATTTGACCCGAAACCTGATTATATGAAATGGGTAAAAACACTTATTGACTTTGATAAAATCAAGCAAGCCGACTTAAACGTTTTTTATGACCCTCTGTATGCTTCAGGAAGAGGATATGTAGACGGATTGCTGGAAGAAGCAGGCTGCAAAGTTACTACTATCAAGAATTGGCGTGACCCCCTTTACGGCGGCGCAATGCCCGAGCCTAAAGAAAAATATCTCACCGAACTTAAAAAACTGGTGATCGAAAATTCACCTGCTATAGGACTTAGCAATGACGGTGATGCCGATAGATTTGGAGTGCTTGACGAAAAAGGAGATTTTGTTACCCCAAATGATGTAATAGCTGTATTATTCAGACATTTAATCAAAAACAAAGGCAGAAAAGGTTCAGTGGTTAAAACTGTTGCTACAAGTCAGCTTATAGACAAAATAGCCGAAAAATACGGCATAAAAGTTCATGAAACAGCAGTCGGATTCAAATGGATCGGACAAATAATGCGGGATGAAGAAGTTATTATAGGCGGAGAAGAGTCAGGCGGTTTAAGCATCTGGGGACATATTCCCGAAAAAGACGGCATAGTCGCTGATTTGTCAATTCTGGAAGTTGTCGCTTATGAAAACAAGCCGCTTTCTGAAATTGTAGAAGATGTTAAAAACGAAATAGGAATTCATTACATAAATCACAGAATCGACCTTCATGTTACTGAAGAAGTAAAAGAAAAAACCTTAAAAACATTTACTCAAACCCCTCCTAAAGAAGTTGGCGGAGTAAAAGTCAAAGAAATGAATACTATTGACGGGTTTAAGTTTTATTTTGAAGATAATAACAGCTGGATGCTTGTCAGACCCAGCGGAACAGAACCGCTATTCAGGATTTACTTTGAAACAGACACACAAGAAAAGCTTGAAAGAATGATTAAAGACATTGAAAAGTTTGTAAGTAATATCTAAAAATTTTTAAACACAAAATCTAGTCTACAAGTTAATAGAAAATTTAATCCTTATTGATATATTTGAAGTTGTTTAAATTTTTGAAAATAAGGAGAAAAAATGAAAGCTCTTGTTGATAAAAACACCTGCATAGGCTGCGGAATTTGTGTTGATATTTGTCCTGAAATTTTTGAAATAGATCCGCAGGGATTATCCGAAGCAATGGTAGCGGAAGTTTCTTCATACTATCTGCCGGACGCAATGAATGCGGCAAGTGCCTGCCCGACAAACGCCATTAAAATGCTCTAAAAAAGTTATTTATGTTTAAGTTTAATACTGTTTTCAAGCTCTTTGACGTGCTCATTTATCATATCAGCGCTATCTGAGTTTGGTTGTAATTCAAGAAATTTCTTGAACATTTTAACCGCTTCCTGAAAATTCCCCTGTTTTTCAAGAACATACCCAAAATTTGTATAAACTTCAGAATATTTAGGATTAATTGAAACTACTTTTCTATACATAGAAACGGCTTTGTCATAATCACCCTTGCAATACATAGCAAGTCCCATTTGATTATAAGCTTGGACTGACTGACTGTTAATTTCAATAACTTTTTGGCAGAAATTAACACAATCCTCCCACAAACCTTGTTTTGCGGAACAAATAGCCATTTTATACCATGCTTCTTCGTTTTTGGAATCAACTTCGAGAGTTTTTCTATAAAAATCTCTTGCCATGTTTAAATCTTCAAAATTTGCGCTGGAATTAAATCTTTTATCATAAGCCTGTGCAAGCGCCAGATAATAAATAGCATTTTCTGAAGAAATTTTTATTTTTATAGCTTTATTAAAATTTTCTATAGCTTCGTCAACATTTCCCATCTCCATAAGACAAAGCCCTCTAAGATAGATAGCTTCAAAATCATTAGCTTTTATATCCAACAGTTTTTTAAACTGATCAAGCGCTTTATTGTATTGTTTTATGTTGTAATAAAGTAATCCTAAATTATGAACGGTATCATGGTCAGAAGCGTTTATTTGAAGAGCTTTTTTGAAATTTTGTTCTGATTCAGCTACTTTATTAACCGCCATATAGGTCAAACCAAGATTATAAAAGGCGTCAAGCTTTTCAGGGTTGATTTTTGTAGCTTTAATAAAGAAATTTATCGCTGCATCAAAATTTTTTTCCTGATATAACTCAATTCCTTTGTTATATTCAACTTCATATCTTCTGTTTTTATTAAAAAACCACATAAAAGCCGGTATTATAATAATTAATAATATGATGCCAACTATTATATATACACTAAAATTTTGCATAATATTTTAAGCCATTGCCTGTTTAAACTTAATTAAAAATATTTAAAAATAATTTAATTCTATATTTCTAATAATATATCACATACCAATTTATTATAACTAAAAAATCAATATTTTTTGCAGATACAAGTACCTAATTTTTCATCAAAATATTCAATAGTTTTCATTAAGCCGTCTTCAAGCTTCACTTCAGGTTTCCAGCCCAGTTTTTCAGTTGCGAGAGTGATATCAGGTTTTCTCTGGGTGGGATCATCCTGAGGAAGAGGCATGTGAATAATTTTTGATTTGCTTCCGGTTAATTTGATAATTCTTTCCGCAAATTCAAGAATAGGGGTTTCGACAGGGTTTCCAAGATTTACCGGTCCTGTGAAATCTTTGCTCGAGAATGAGTTACATCCCTCCAACGCTGCCGCCTTTGCGTCACCGTTTCGGGATTTCACTCCCGCTCCGCAGTTCATCATTCTAATAAATCCGTCAACAAGATCGCTAACATAACAAAAAGATCTTGTTTGGCTTCCATCTCCGTAAACAGTGATATCTTCGCCTTTTAGAGCCTGCACGATAAAGTTGCTTACTACTCTGCCGTCATTTTCAGCCATTTTTGGTCCGTAAGTGTTAAAGATTCTTACAATTTTAATATCAACATTGTTTTGTCTGTGATAGTCCATCATCAGGGTTTCTGCGACTCTTTTGCCTTCATCGTAGCAGCTTCTTATTCCTATCGGGTTTACATTTCCCCAGTAAGTTTCTTTTTGCGGATGTTCTTTGGGATCACCGTAAACTTCTGATGTAGAAGCCTGAAGAATCGTAGCTTTTACTCTTTTTGCAAGCCCAAGCATGTTGGTAACGCCGAGAACACTTGTTTTTATTGTTTTGATAGGATTGTACTGATAATGAACAGGAGAAGCCGGACAGGCAAGATTGTAAATCTGGTCAGCTTCTACCAGTAAATGTTCTGTAATATCGTGTCTTATTAACTCGAAATATTTATTTTCCATCAAATGAACTATATTTTCTTTAGAGCCTGTAAAGAAATTATCAACACATATAACTTCGTTGCCTTCATTCAAAAGTCTTTCGCATAAATGTGAGCCGATAAAGCCTGCTCCGCCTGTTACTAATATCTTTTTCATGGTTGCTCCTTTGCACTTTAAATTATTTTTAAATCTGTTATAATATATGTGGACAGTTTGTTTGCGGTAAATCTTGCATCCGGGGCTATACGCCTATAGAGGGAAATGCGAGTCCTCTCTTACAAACTGTCTATTTTTTGTGTCAAGTTATCATAAACAATTTTAATGCCTTTTTTCTTTTTATCTCTTTCAATAGCATTTCGATTCACTGAATGAAAAGAAAGCAAGAAATTTTCTTCTTTTTTTCCTGTAGTTTTTATTGCTACTTTGTAATATTTTCCGTTCTCGGCAAAACAAAGTATTTTTTTTTTCTGGTCGCCATTTTTAGATACATATATAAGAAGCTCTGTTTTATCAATTATTTCAGGAATTAAATAATATTCTTTTAAAGTTATTTCAGGGTGATTAATAATATTTTTAGTAAAACTTTGCAAAGAAAACTTAATCGCCTGATTATTTGCGTCTAAAAGTTTTTTCTTTTCTTCATCAAGAACGGCAACATATTCAAAGAGATTTTTATCTGCTGACAACATGCTTTTATTCATATATTCTACAGCATTTTGATTTAATTCATGTTTTTTAATATCGTCTTTTTGCACAATACTTAAAGCTTCTTCAGCTTTTGCTTTAGCTTGAGTATAAAAATTTTCAAAAGACAATTTTGACATAATTTCTTCAATATCTGAATAAATTTTTAATATCTCCTGTTAAGTTCCCAGTTCCACGCTGTTTGTATTATATTTTCAATTTCTGTAAATTGTGGATTCCAGCCTAATTCCTGTTTTGCTTTTTTATTATCGGCTATAAGTATTGGCGGGTCACCTTCCCGTCTTTCAGTAATTTCCTGATTTATTAATTTCCCTATTATTTTTTCGCTTTTTTCTATAATTTCCCTGACAGAAAATCCTTTACCGACACCGAGATTATAAAAATTGCTTTCTTTTCCGTTAAGTAGTTTCTCAAGAGCAAGTCTATGCGCAGAAGCCAAATCATTCACATGAATATAATCCCTGATGCAAGTTCCATCAGGAGTATCATAATCATCACCGAAAACTTTTATACAATCACGTTTGCCTAAAGCCGTTTGAAGCACAAGCGGAATCAAATGAGTTTCAGGGGAATGACTTTCCCCGATATTTGCTTCATTATCAGCTCCGGAAGCGTTAAAATACCTTAGAGCAATATATTTCAGCCCGTAAGCCTTATCATAATCCTGAAGAATCTTTTCTATCATAAGTTTTGTTGTGCCGTAAGGATTTATAGGGTTCTGCGGGTGCTTCTCGTCTATCGGAGTGTATTCAGGGTTCCCGTAAGTTGCACAGGTCGAAGAAAAAACAATTTTTTTTACGTTGTTTTCAAGCATCACATTTAGCAAATTAAGGGTATTTACAACATTGTTATAGTAATATTTCTGTGGATTTTCAACGGATTCCCCTACATAGGCAAACGCTGCAAAATGTATAACGGCTTTTATAGGATATTTTTTAAAAATATCTCTTATTTCATCAATGTTTTTAAGGTCAACTTTACAAAAGTTCACTGTTTGTAAAGCTTCTTTATGTCCGTATGAAAGATTATCAAGTACCACACATTCATAACCTGTTCTTATCAGGTCAAGTGTGCAGTGGCTTCCTATATATCCTGCTCCGCCGGTGATTAAAATCATTGATTTCATCCTTTTTTAGATGTCACCCTGAACTCGTTTCAGGGTCTATCCAATAGATTATTGTTGCTTAAATTCCAAAATGTACAGATACTGAAACAAGTTCAGCATGACAGATACAGAATTATGGTTAATTATACAACAAGAATTTCAAATTGTTTTTGGAAAGAGCAATTTTTTTCCTTCATATGTTTTATAAATTTGTGTAAATAAAAGAGAATTTTTATGAATATATCAAAAGCAGCATGGCAAGCTTTAATTCCTATCGAAAGAAAAATGATGCCTAATCCAATAGAATATGCGTATCAATTAGACAATAAGGGAAAAGTTCTTTCTGAATATATAGGGAATGCCTCTCATGTTGATCCATTTTATATTAAAGATAATCTTATATTAACACATAACCATCCAAACACTTCTCGTGATAATACCTATATGTCACCTCTTCTTGATATTAAGACTTCCATTGAGTTTAAAGTTCGTGAATCTAGAGCAGTTGCATCGGATGGATTTTGTCATTTGGTGGAAATACCTAAATTAAAACCATCTGAAGTCGAAAAATGCAATATTATTTTAACTAAATATGATAAAAAGAGTTTGACTTGGTCAGATGTAAGAAAAATGAGAAAAGAGCTTGAAAAAGCCGGGGGATTGAAATTTCGTACAATTCCATTGCCTAAATAAAAATAAACCAAAGCCCTATTTTTTTTATATAATTATTTCAAGTCAGAATAATTATATAAGGAGCATTAATCTTGAAAGAACAATATAATCCTCAGGAAATAGAAAAAAAATGGCAGCAGGTTTGGGAAGAAAAAGGCATCAATAAAACCCCTAATGAATCAGATAAACCTAAATACTATGCCCTGTCAATGTTTCCATATCCATCAGGAAAGCTCCACATGGGACATGTCAGAAATTACACGATTTCTGATGTTATTGCCCGTTTCAAAAAAATGAAAGGTTTTAATGTTCTTCACCCTATGGGCTGGGATTCTTTCGGACTTCCCGCGGAAAATGCGGCTATTCAAAGAGGGGAAGATCCTGCCAATTGGACTTTTTCCAATATGGATTATATGAAGATGCAGCTTAAAATGCTCGGATTAGCTGTTGATTGGGATAGAGAGATTGCAACCTGTAAAGAAGACTATTATAAATGGACTCAATGGCTTTTTCTTGAATTTTTTAAAGCAGGATTGGCTTATAAAAAAGAATCTCCTGTAAATTGGTGCGAAAAATGCTCGACAGTTCTTGCAAATGAGCAGGTGGAAGACGGAAAATGCTGGAGATGCGAATCAATTGTCACAAAGAAAAAGCTTTCACATTGGTATTTAAAGATTACTGACTATTCGGAACAGCTTTTGCAGGATTTAGACAAACTTACAGGCTGGCCTGAAAACGTAAAATTAATGCAGAAAAACTGGATAGGCAAATCTTACGGGGCTGTTTTGAAATTTAAGCTTGCCGAAAACCCTGATACAGTTATTCCTGTGTTTACAACAAGACCTGATACGGTTTTTGGCGTGACTTATCTTGTTGTCGCTCCTGAATATCCAGATATAGACAAATTTATTACCCCTGAAAACAAACAAAAAGTAAACGAATATATAGAAAATTCAAAAAAACTTACAGAAATCGAAAGAACTTCTACAGAAAGACCAAAAACAGGGGTTCCTCTCGGAACACATGTTATAAATCCTTTCAACGGCAAAAAAGTTCCGCTCTGGACAGGGGATTATGTTCTTGCTGAATACGGAACAGGAGCAGTTATGGGTGTACCTGCTCATGACACAAGAGATTTTGAATTTGTAAAGAAATTTAATCTTCCAATAATTGAAGTTATAACACCTATAAAGGAACAAGTTGTCATCCTCAGCGACCAACGGGAGCGTGAGGATCTATCCGGTTGTCCGAACTGTACAGATCCTCACGCTCCGGCTTCGCCTTCGCTGAGGATGACAAAAAAAACATTAACCGAAGCTTATACAGATGCCGGAATCATGATAAATTCAGGAGAATTTGACGGTTTAGGCAGTGAAGAAGGCAAGAAAAAAATTACCGAATGGGCAGAAAAAAATAACGCAGGGTTTGGAAAAATCCAATATAGGCTTAGAGATTGGCTTATAAGCAGGCAAAGATATTGGGGCGCGCCTATTCCTATAATTTATTGCGAAAAATGCGGCATCATTCCTGATGAAAAGCTGCCTGTATTGCTTCCAAAAGACGTTGATTTCAAGGTTCAGGGAATGTCACCTATCGCAACTTCCAAGACTTTTGTAAATACGACTTGCCCAAATTGTAATTCCCCCGCAAAACGCGAAACTGACACAATGGACACCTTTATGTGCAGTAGCTGGTATTATTTAAGATATATTGATCCTAAAAATAGCGAGAAAATATTTGATCCCGAGCTTGTTAACAAGTGGATGAATGTTGACCAGTATGTCGGCGGAATTGAGCATGCCATTCTCCATCTTTTATATTCAAGATTTTTCGTAAAATTCCTTAGAGACAGAGGACTTGTAAACTTTGATGAGCCTTTTGAAAATCTTTTAACTCAGGGTATGGTTTTAAAAGATGGTACAAAAATGAGCAAATCAAAAGGTAATACAGTTGATCCTGATGAAATTTTTGCGAATTACGGCGCTGATACCGCAAGATTGTTTATTTTAAGCGATTCTCCCCCTGCAAGAGATTTGGACTGGTCAGATGCCGGAGTGGAAGGCTGCTATAAGTTTTTAAACAGAGTTTGGCGATTGGTTTACAATTGTCATGCTGAACTTGATTCAGCATCTATTCATTTGGGTATTCAAAACAACGATTTGCTTGCCGGAAAGATCCCGCATCAAGTGCGGGATGACATTAGTACACTTTCCAAAGAAAATAAAACCCTCTTAATGCAAACGCACAAAACCATAAAAGGTATAACTCAGGATATAAACAACGACTTTCAGTTTAATACGGCTATAAGTAAGAGCCGTGAGTTTGTAAACAGTATTTATGAGTATATAAATTCTAAAAACGACTATTCTGACGAAGATAAAGCTGTTTTAAGTCATGCTGTTTTCACGCTGGTAAAACTCATGTCGCCTTTAGTTCCGCACATGACCGAAGAAATTTGGAGCGATTTTGGCGCAAATACTTCTATTCACCAAACAGAATGGCCCGAATATAAGGAAGAACTTTGTATAGCTGATACTGTAACAATAGCTGTTCAAATCAGCGGCAAGCTTAGAGATACATTCGAAATATCGCAAAACTCTTCAAAAGAAGAAATTGAAAAGACCGCCCTTTCTCAACCCAAGATTCAAGGCTATATAGACGGAAAACAAATAGTTAAAATTATCGTAGTTCCAAACAAATTAATAAATATTGTTGTAAAATAAATAAGTTATTTAATATTTTAAGAGTATTACTTGTAAAATAAATTTAAAATATAATAAAATAAACTTAGATTTTCATTCATATTTTAATTATTATTTAATTTAAAATATCTAATAAAGAGGTTATATAAAAAAATGGGAAACTACAGACTGGTTACAAGAAGTGATTTTGACGGGCTTGTGTGTGCGGCGCTTTTAAAAGAACTTGATATGATTGAAGATATATTATTTGTTCATCCTAAGGATATGCAAGATGGCAAAATTGCAATTACAAACAAAGACATAACAACAAATCTTCCGTATGTTGAAGGTGGATATCTGTCTATAGACCATCATTTGAGCGAAACTGTAAGATTAGAAGGACAAAGAGAAAATCATATAATTGATCCCGAAGCACCTTCTGCTGCAAGAGTTTTATATAATTATTTCGGAGGAAAAGAAAAATTTTCCTCTAAATGGAATGAAATTCTTGAAGCTGTTGATAAAGCTGATTCAGCGCAATTTTCAAAAGATGAAATTCTTAATCCAAAAGGCTGGGTACTGTTAAATTACCTAATGGATCCCAGAACAGGACTTGGAAGGTTCAGAGAATTCAGAATTTCTAATTATAATCTAATGATGGAACTTATTGATAAGTGTAAAGATCATTCAATTGATGAAATACTTGAATTTCCGGATGTAAAAGAAAGAGTTGATTTGTATTTTACATTACAGGAAAAATTTATAGAACAGGTTAGAAGATGTGCAACAGTTCACAAAAATCTTGTTGTGCTTGATTTAAAAAACGAAGAAACAATTTATCCGGGCAACAGGTTTGCTATTTATGCACTTTATCCGGAATGTAATATTTCAATACACGTTTTATGGGGATTAAGACAACAAAATACAGTATTTGCAACAGGTAAATCCATAGTAAACAGAACATCAAAAACAAATATAGGCGAATTAATGCTTCAATATGGCGGTGGCGGTCACCAGAATGCCGGAACATGCCAGATAGAAAACGACAAAGCTGATGAAATTCTTAAAATTTTAATTGAAAAAATAAACGCTGACGGTTAAGTTTGTATGCAAATACAATACATAGGTCATAGCGCTTTTAAAATAAGTCATGATGACTATTCTGTTTTGATAGACCCTTTCATAACAGGAAATCCTTTAGCTGCAAAAGTTGATCTTAACGTCAATGACATACTTGTAACGCATGCGCATGGCGATCATTTAGGCGACAGTACAGAAATTTCAAGAAAAACAAAAATTCCCGTAACAGCCATTTTTGAACTTGCAAATTATTGCGCTAAACATGGAGCTAATGCGCAGGGAATAAACATTGGCGGAAAAATTCCTTATAACTGGGGAAATGCGATGTGGCTTCCTGCCTCACACAGCAGCGGAACTCCTGACGGTCAATATGGAGGTGTGCCTTCCAGTATTCTTGTAAATATGGGTGAAGTTTCTGTCTATCATGCCGGAGATACAGGGCTTCATTATGACTTAAAAATGGTTGGAGAACTTTATAAACCTGATATTTCACTGCTTCCTATCGGCGGATTTTACACTATGGGTATAGATGAAGCTGTTCAGGCGGCAAAATGGCTGGGAAGCAAAAAGATAATTCCTATGCATTACAATACTTTTCCTGCCATAAAAGTGGATGCAAACGAATTTAAGCAAAAAATCGAAGCAATCGGCGTAGAATGTATAATTTTAAAACCCGGCGAGTGTTTTGATTGTCATTGCGAGGCATAAAACATAGATTATAAGCCAAAATTGAACTTACGAAGCAATCTTTTAAAGCGATATGTTTTTATAGGGAAGATTGCTTCGTAACAAAAATCAATGACTTAGGAGAGGTTTAAAGCCTCGCAATGACAGCTAAAAATCAAACCTTTACCCAAAATCTTTTAACTTGGTATAAAATTGAATAAAAGCACTAATCTGGAAAAATTTATGCGTCTGGAAGAAAATTTACCAATCATAACAACTTATTTAAGCTGTCTTATTTCTGTAAGCCTGATTGTTGTGTATGTAAAATACAGAAAACTCGTTAATACTCTCGATGAGATAGGAAAAATTTTTGATTATGTCAGCAGAGGCAACCTTTCAGAAAGACTGCACATAAGATACAACCATGAACTCAGAAAACTTTCCCTTAATATAAATAAAATGATTACATCTCTTCAAAACAGGGATATAAAAATAAAAGATTACCAGAAAGAACTTCTTCGCGATATTAAAAAACTTAAGGAATTAGAGCAAATCAGGGAAGATTTTAGCGCAACACTCGCGCATGACCTAAAAATCCCTATTCTGGCGGAAAAAAACACGCTGCAATTTTTTCTAAAAGGGACTTTCGGGGAAATAACGGACAAGCAAAAAGAAGCTCTTGAAAATATGCAGGAAAGTAATAAAGACCTTTTAAATCTTGTAAATACCTTACTTGATGTTTACAAATACGATGCTGTTCCTACCGAACCACAAAAAGAACTTGCTGATATTAAAGCTTTAATGACGGAATGCCTTAATGAGATTTCTTCTCTTGCCGTTAAAAACTCTCATACCCTTGAAAATAATATCAAAGAAGAAATTCCTTTAATAAATATTGATAAAAATGAAATAAAAAGGGTTGTTTTAAACCTTTTAAACAATGCCATAACTTATACTCAACCGGGTGGACTTATTACTCTCAGCCATGAGCTTGATAATACAGAAATAATTATAAAAATTAAAGATAATGGCAAAGGAATTTCGGAAGCCGATATAGATAAAGTCTTTGACAGGTACTTTTCAAAAGACATAAAATTCAGGAAAGTAGGAACAGGATTAGGACTTTATCTTTCAAAACAAATTATAGAAGCTCATAACGGAAGAATATGGGCGGAAAGTATTCCTGAAAAAGGAAGCACTTTCTTTTTCAGCCTCCCTTTAAATAACGAATAAAAATTTTTAATAACTTACTATTTTAAATAATCTTCAATAATTTCCAGTTTGAAATCAGCTGAATCGAAATTATATTTTACTCCCAGAGGCAAAGTTGCTTTTTGAGTGCTATGCGAGGCTGTAAAACCATATCCGACAGGAATATTTAATCCATCCGTAAGTTCTTTTATGATATTAGCAGGTGTTAATTTGTTCTGACAGATTCTTACGCTCGCTTCGCTCGCTGAGAATGACAATGTATCTGATTCTGCAATTGCCGTAAATTCTCCAAATAAAATTCCTGACACCTTTTTAAAAACACCTGCAAGTTTTAACTGCATAAGCATCCTGTCGATTTTATACAGGGGTTCACCTATGTCTTCAAGGAGAAGGATTTTCCCCGTAAGATCAGGAAAATACGGAGTGCCTAATAATCCGCATAAAACAACCAGATTCCCTCCCATTAAGACCCCTTGCGTTTTTCCGGCGATAATACACTCGTATTTTATCGGATTTTCAAAACTATAAGGGATTTTTACTTTTCCTTCAAGGATGTTCCAGAAATTTTCTTCTGTATATTTATTTTTTTCTTTAACTCCAAAATCAGAAAGAGCAAGAGGTCCATGAAAAGACACTATCCCTGATTTTTCAACAAAATTGTTTAACAAAGCTGTAATGTCGCTGTAGCCGACAAAAATTTTAGGATTGTTTCTTATAATTTCCCAATCAATTTTTTCCAGAAGCCTGAACGTTCCATACCCGCCCCGTGAACAGAGTATAGCTTTTATTTCTTTGTCTGTGAAAAAATTTATGAGGTCAGAAAGCCTGTCTTCGTCTTTTCCTGCAAGATAAGCATTTTTGTCGCAGGAATGAGGAGCTATTTTGACTTTATAGTCTTTGTTTTCAAAATATTTTATGGTAGATTCCCATAGATTTTCTTCTTTTACAGCTCCGGCGGGAGAAATTATTCCTATGGTATCGCCTTTTTTTAGTTTTTCAGGAAGTATCGGCATGAAAAAAATTTATAGCCTTTTGTAAAATATTTTTAACAAACTTAATATTTTTCTACTAAAAAAACAATTATTATATTTCAGGTGTTTTACAAAATTATAATAATGAAAGTTCAGGACTCTATGATAATACAATCAAATTTAAAACAAAATAATCAAACAATTTCTTTTGGAAATAATCGATTGAAAGAAAAATTGAGAGTTTTTAAAGAAACTCCTTGCGTTTGTTTTATTTGTGGTGAATCAATTAATCCAAACACTAAAAACCCTGATCTTCAACTTACTCTTGAGCATATAGTTCCGACCAAACCCGGAAGTGCTGTAAGGAACGAAAAAACAGGGGAATTGATATCATTTATTCCGGCTCCTGAATGTATGCGAAGGGGAAAAGATAATTGGACAAATATTGCCACTGCGCACAGAAGATGCAATCAGAAAAAAGGTTCGGTATATTTATATCCTTACCGAATTTTTAATCCTGATATAGTTAAAAATATTAAAAAATATTGTAAACAAATGGCAGGGTTAATAAGTATTCAAGGTACTGATTATATAGAAAATATTGCTAAAACTTTTTCAAGGGAATTAGGTGTTAAAATTAATCCTAAAAAAGTTGCTCCAAACTGGAGATTCAAATTATAAAATAATTTGGATAAACCTGCCAAAAAAGATTAAAAGCATTTTTGTTGTAAAATAGTCATGCACAACAAAAGGAATTCTTAATTGGCTGAAAGTTACATCCCTTTATACAGAAAATACAGACCTCAAAAGTTTAGTGACCTTGTCGGGCAGGAAACCGTTGTAAAAACGCTTTCTAATGCGATTAACTTTGATAAAGTTGCACATGCTTATTTGTTTACCGGCTCACGAGGAACAGGAAAAACTTCTACAGCAAGAATTCTCGCAAAGTCTTTAAACTGTATTGAAGGTCCGACAGTCGAGCCCTGCGGAAAATGCCCGAGTTGTATTGATATAGCTAATTCAAATTCCATTGATGTTATTGAAATTGACGCAGCAAGCAACAGAAACGTTGAAGACGCGCGTAACTTGATTGATAAAGTTCACTTTATGCCTGTTGCCGGTAAATATAAAGTCTACATAATAGACGAAGTTCATATGCTTACACCTGCTGCATTTAATACACTCCTTAAAACCCTTGAAGAACCTCCTAAAAACCTTGTTTTTATACTTGCAACTACTGAATCGCATAAGGTTTTAACAACTATAATAAGCAGATGCCAGCGATTTGACTTTAAACGGGTAAATCAGGACTTAATTTCTTTGAAATTAAAAGAAATAGCCAAAAAAGAAAATATAAAAATTAATGATAAAGCTGTTTCGGTAATTTCAAGAAGATGCCATGGTGGCATGAGAGATGCTCTTGGACTTCTTGACCAGACAAGCGTGCTGTCTTCTCTACAGGATGAGGTAACAGAAAATGATATTATTTCGCTTATGGGAAGTATGCCGGAGGATACGTTGTTCAAGATAGCTGGCTGTCTTGCTGATAAAGATACCGACGGGCTTATAAGTCTTATTAATGAAATTTCTGTCACTAATGAACCTGTACAGGTCATCAGAGAGCTGCTAAATTACTTTAGAAATTCCTTGTTTGTTAAAACTTCCAGTGATTTAGAGCAAATAAAAGACCTTGTAGACGTTTCTGCAAATATTCTTCCTGCTTTAAAAGAGCAGGTTGGCAAATTTGAAACAAATGAGATTGTTCAAATAATAGAAAAGCTCTCTAATTGCGAAAGAACTCTTAAAAGTTCTTCTCAACAGCTTTTGTGGCTAGAGGTGGGACTAATAGGAATTTGTCACAGGCATGATATTCAGGTGATAAAAGAGCTTGAATCAAGGATTATAAAGCTTGAAGAAGCAATTTATTCAGGAAATATGCCTGTTATAAAATCTGTAAGTGTTAAATCACAACCAAAACGTGTAGAAATTTCTAAGCCTATAGAAATTCCGAAAACAGAACCCGTAAAACAGGTTTTAGAAGCTGTTACAATTATGACAAATCCTGTTTTACAAACAAATTGTCATTCCGAACTCGATTCGGAATCTATCCAACAATTAGAACCTGCTTCTGAAGCAGGGCAGATGCTGAAACAACTTGGTTGCTCGCCAGTAACGGCATTTCAGGGAAGCGAAGCTCCCCTTTCAGCCTCAGCTCGCAATCCGCAAGTTCAGCATGACAATATTGAAAAAGATGAAGAACCGGTTAATACAGCTGGCAGCTCTTCTGTAAATATTGATGATCTTTGGAAAAACCTTCAGAAAAATTTAGAAAGTGTTCCTGCAAAATCATTTTTTGACTGTCATCGTAATAGAATCAAGCCTATTGAAATAAATTCACAAAAAATTGTTATTACATTTGAAAATGAAACTATAATGAAACAGGCAACAGATACAGGCAAAATTGCGCCGCTGGAAAAAGCGGCAGAAAAGATGTTCGGGGTGATGCCAAGAATAATTGTAAGAACACCGCTGCCTGAGGATGCTTTGGCTCAAAAAAAAAATGAAGAATTAAAACCCGTTCCTTCTACTTCAAAGACACAGCAGATTTCAACACCGCTTCTGGAAGAAATCCCAAAACTCCAAAAGGCTTCACAAATTATAATTGATGAAAAACCTGTTTCTGAAACAGATAAAGAGATGGCGGAAGAAATTGAGGAAGTCAAAGTAGACATCAAACCTGTAAATCTGTCCGAACAGGCAAAACTTGTTCTGGATTTGTTTAACGGAAAAGTTATTGATTCCTGATTAAATAATGATATAAAAACTTAATAAAAAGCAAATATTGAGAACTGTTAAGCGGATTTCTTCATCTATAAAAGGTTCCCGCCCATTTCTTTATAAAAAAAGAAAGTATTTTAACCAATACTATTAATTTTTATTTTCAGGAGTTTTAAAAATAATATAGATTAATGTAAAGGCAGGAAAAAATAAATGAATTTGAGTTTTAAATCTATCCCGGCAAATAAATTTACAGCAAAGCCTTCATTTCAAGGCAGTATTGATAGGATGCAAGTGTGTCCTAAAACAACAGTATTAGTCTTAAGTGATATGGACGGAACTTGGTTATGCAAAGATCAAAAGGCAAGAGAAGATCTGGATAAAGGAATTCAAGAGCAAGTAAACATTTATGACACCAAAGGCTTGAATGTTCTCTTCGGCTATGTAACTGCAAGACCCCCTGTAAGGCTAATGAAAGAAAATCCCCCTGTACCCAATTTTTCCCTTACATATAATGGAGGATATATTCATGAAGGTTTTCCTACAGAAGGGAAAGAGCCTCTTTCTGAATGGACGGCTTTAAATGAAACATGTAATTTTGATTCTAAAGAGGTTATAGATTTAACGAAAGAAATAGGAAAAGAAAAAGAATTTTCTAATTTTAAGATAAAAACTGTTGGTGAAGTAGTAAAGAATCTTGCCGCCGATGATTGCAAATATATAGCATCTATTTGTATTCATAAAGACAGTATTGTTTTAGACAAAGATGAATCCTCAATAATATTAGAAGATAAGACTTTTAAAGTGCCAAAACAGGTGAATAATTATATTAACAGAATTAAAGAAGAGCTTGAACAAAAAAATGTTAACTTTGAAGTGAATAAACCTTATTTATTTAAAGGCGAACCTTATGTTATGTTTGACATTGCAACTCCATATGCAAATAAAGGCAAAGCAGTTGATTTTCTTGTAAAAGACTTGAAATTAAATTCTGAAAATTTAATAATAGCCGGTGACGGGGGAAATGACGATGTTATGATGACAAGTACAGATGCTCCGGAAGGAGACGGCAGAAAGTTAATAGTAGTTGGACCTAATTCTTCTTTAAGAACTTCAGCTGCCTTAAAATCAGGAAATTTAGTTACAATAAGACCCAATGACGAGCATTCTTCAACAGGGGTTTTAAAAGGGATAAAGTCTCACTTGCAGGAAATTTATGAACGATTAGAACCCGAGACAAAACAAGCTCTTGATGATGAGCGTCAAATAAAAAGTTCAATAAGCCATGCCGAACATGAAGGTACAAATAGAGTTCAATATAAAGATTTTGTTTCAACTGATAATGGTGATGGGGTTTGGAAAACCAAAAGAATTGAAAAATGAAATTTTATACTGAACTAATGCTTACTCAGGAAAAGCCTCTGTGAAAACCACCGCATAGAATTAAATTATTCTCTGAAACTTGCGTCAGGATAAGCTTTTTTAAGCCCTTCCCTGATTTTTTGAATTTCGGAATCGATTTTTTCGTCTGTCAAAGTAGCTTCCAAATCTTGCAAAGTTATCCTGAAAGCCACGCTTTTTGCTCCTTCAGGCACATGCTGCCCCTGATAAAGGTCGAAAATATCCGCTTTTCTGAACAAGTTTGAAGAAGCTTTTTTAATTGTTTTAGTAATATCCTGACAGGTAATATTTTGCGGAATAATAAACGCAATATCTCTTGTAACCGCTTGGAATTGTGGAAGCTGCTTAAATCTAGGCGTTGCGTAACTTAAATTGTTCAACAACAACTCAAGATTAATTTCAAAGACATAAACAGGCTGGTTAAATTTGCATTTTTCAACTGTATCAGGATGCAATTCCCCAAAATTTCCGATAATTGGGGAGTTTTTAGCTAAAAGTTTTATTTGAGCAGTCCTGCCCGGATGAAAATATGAAATATCAGAAACAGGCTCGTATTCAATTCTTGAGTCTATTTTTAACTCTTTCAGCAAAGTTTCTATAGTACCTTTAAGCGCATAAAAATCCGCTTCTTCTTTATTTTTCCATATTCCCTGATTAATATTTCCACTTATCGCTCCTGCAAGGATTCTTTTTTCTTCAACACCTGTGTTTTTCTCGTCAGTATTTCCTTTGTAGAAAAAAGTTTTGCCAATTTCGTAAATCCAGATATTTTTCTGTCCCTGATCAAAGTTATATTTAACAACTTGAGCAATATTTGGAATCAAGTTTTGCCTGAGCATTGTATATTCGTCTGATTGAGGATTGGTAACTTTTACAGCCTCGCTATTGTTGCATTTAATCCCAATCCAGTCGAGAAGAGGTTTCCCGATAAGAGAAGACGTAACAACTTCTCTAAAGCCTTTTCCGATAAAAATTTTGTGTATTTTATCAATAGTTTTAGTTTCGTTTGATACTTCAGACGGCTGTGTGTTTTTCGGTAAAGTCGTTTCAATCTTATCATAGCCATGAATCCTGCTTATTTCTTCGATAAGATCAATTTCTCTTGTTACATCGTTGATTCTGTAGCTTGGAACCCTGAATTTTGCGGAAAAAGTATTTCTGCCGAGTGTTTCAAAGCCAAGATTTTCAAGGATTTCAACGCATTTGAACTCAGGGATTTCCGTGCCTAAAATTCTTTTAATTTCGCTGAATCTAAGAGTTATATCGATATCAGGAAGTTTATTTTCGCCTGTTTCAGAGATGCCGATAATTTTTGCATCCGCAAATTCTTGCATTAACTGCATTGCCCGCATTAAAGCAGGCTTAACAGAGCCCATATCAACACCTCTTTCAAATCTTGCCGAAGCTTCTGTTCTTAATCCAACGCTTCTGGCGGATTTTCTTGTTGTTTGAGGAGTAAAATAAGCTGATTCAAGCGCAATATTTTTGGTATTATCATCAACTTCTGAAGTAAAACCACCCATAAGACCAGCCAAACCAACATTAGCTTTGTTTGTGGCAATAAGAACAGAATCTTTTGTTAAAGCTCTTTCTGTTTCATCAAGTGTGATTGTTTTTTCACCTTCATAGGCGCGTCTAACGGACAAATAATTTTCTCCCAGCTTATCCATATCAAAGGCATGGAGAGGCTGACCGTATTCAAGCATCACATAATTTGTTATGTCAACTACGTTGCTTATACTTCTCACACCTGACGCTAAAAGTCTTCTTGTCATCCATTCAGGAGCGGGCTTTATTTTTACATCTTTTATAATACCTACAGAGTAATATTTGCAAGTATCAGGGGCTTTTATTTCTATCTTAAAATCGGAATCGGATTCTAAAACATGTTCAAAATGATTATGTAATTTGATTTTTTTATTAAATATTGCCGAAATTTCTCTTGCAATACCGAGTATAGACATTTCGTCACCGCGATTTGCAGTAGGAGCAACGTGTAAAACAGAATCCTCTTTAATTGCAAGAACATCTTTTACATCCTGACCCGCTTTTACATCTTTAAATTTATTTAGAATTAAAATCCCGTCTTCTTCTTGAAAATCAGAAGTATTAAGACCTAATTCATCAGCGGAACAAAGCATTCCCTGTGATTCCACGCCCCTTATTTTTGCGGGTTTAAGAGTGAATTTTTCGCCTGTTTTTCTGTCCATAACTTCCGAGCCGACAGTTGCATAAGGTATAAGCTGTCCAACCGCAATATTTCTGGCTCCGCAAACAACAGTTTTTTCTTCTGTGCCGTTAAAAACAGTTGCAAGCTGAAGTTTATCAGCTTCGGGATGAGGGTTTATCGTACGAATTTCCGCAACAACAATATTTGTAAAATCAGCTCCGATTTTTTCAATTTCTTCAACTTCCAGACCGCTCATTGTCAATTCATGAGCTATTTGTTCAGGGCTTAAATCTGATATATCAACATATTCACTTAACCATTCCAGAGAAACCAGCATTTTAAAATTCCTTTCCGGATTTTTTATTTTTAAACAAATTAAAATCTGCATAAAAATTATAATATAAAAATTTATGCTGATGCGATATAAAATAATTGCGCCTGATGCGATTTGAAGCAACAGAATTACCTTATAGGTTTAACGATTAAAACAAGTGCGCCTGATGGGAGTTGAACCCATGACCAACGGTTTCGGAAACCGCTACTCTATCCACTGAGCTACAGACGCAAAAATTTATTCTCCATAAACTCTTGTTGTTATAGTTTTTAACCAGAACCAGCCTTTTGTTTGTGTGTCTTGGTACTGAACGCGGCTCATTTTACCATTTTTAAGCGCTGCCTGATAAGAACAATCTCCTAATTTTACAATGCCAAACCAGTAAAGTTTACAACTGGAAACGCCGCATTTTATATTTTTAGAAGTTTGTTGAGCTAAATTAGCGGGAGTATTGATATTACTGTAAATTTCAAAAGCAATTGCACTTGAGCTGATTGTTAACAGCGATGAGATTAAAGCTAAATTAAATAATGTTTTTTTCATTTTCTCTTACCTTTAAATATTTCCAAAACTATTATATCGTAGTTAAAATCTAAAATAGAGATTGTTTTTTATATCGTCCGCGAGTGGTCAAAAAACAAAAAAAAGAAGATAATTAACTATACTTTGTTATAAAAAAAGGTGGATTTTTGAAAAAAACTCCGATTTTTACCGAAATATTCCTGAAAACAGAAGATAATACCAAAATTGCAGTAAATCATTATGATAATAAAAGGGATTTTGTGGTTATAATTGCGCATGGCTGGTATATGTGCAAAGATTCAACAGTCTTCAAAGCAATGTCAGCGGATTTTTTTGAAGATAGCGACGTAATAACGTTTGATTTTAGAGGACATGGGAAAAGTTCGGGATTTTATACTTTTACTGCAAATGAACATGAAGACATAAAAACAGTTATAAATTATGCAAAACAAAGATATTCAAGAATAGGATTAATAGGATTTTCATTAGGGGCAGCAATTTCTATAATTCATGCGGCAAAATACAATGATATAGACTCACTTGTAGCAGTAAGCGCGCCTGTAAGTTTTGATAAAATTGAAAATCATTTCTATAAAAAGGAAGCCTTTATTCCGACTTTTAAAAAATTTGAGCTGTGGAGAAGCCTCTCCATTCGCCCGGGAAACCTTTTATTAAAGAAAATTAACCCTATAGACATAATTCATAAAATCGACTCCGCGCCTATTTTATTTATGACAGGCGGAAATGATCCTACGGTTCATCCTTGGCATTCGCGGGAATTGTATGATAAAGCCAGTGAAAAAAAAGCGCTGACTGTTTTTCACGATAATTTTCATGCGGAAGATCTTTATATCAACTCGCGTGAAAGATTTATAAATACTTGCAACAGCTGGCTGGCATCTTTAGAAAAACTTGAAGACGAAAAAGCTATATTAATTTAAATAAATAAACAATAAATGAAGAAATTTAAAAAGTAGGTCAAGGGCACAGCCCTTGCTGTTTTTACCCCCTTCCTTTGAAGGAAGGGGGTAGGGGGTTGGTAGGCTTGATTTATAGTTATGCAATGGTCTTTTTTAAGCATAAGCAAATATAGTCCTGAAATGTTCATAATAAACAGTCATAGTTATTGCTTTAGAAAAAGATCCGGGGTATTTAAACAAACACGTAAAGAATATTTCCCAGTAGTACTTTCTGTTTTTTTTGAATATACCAAGTATACATATAGATTTAATAAGCGCACTAAGGTCTTTTAGCTTAAAATCTTCAGTTTGATAAGGCTTATAGTGTTCCAAAAAGGTTTTAATTCTTTTATAATAGTTTTCAGGGGAATAAACGGACGAAAGGATATTCTTATATCCATTGATTAGGATAGTCGGATCCATTTTAGGCAGAAAATTAGTCGAAAAATCCGTATTGTTTCCTGAACTGTCTTGAAGAAGCCGATTTTCTTTCTTGAGACGTTCATAAAGTTTAGTCCCCGGTAATGCCTGTAGTAAACCTACCATTGCGACAACAATGCCGGTTTTTTGGATAAATTCGATCTGTCTTGCAAAAATAGAAAAATCGTCGCTATCAAAGCCTACAATAAAGCCTCCCGTAACTTCCATGCCATAACTTTGAATTTTCCTGACAGAAAGAGTTTGGTCGCGATTTTTATTTTGAAACTTGCCGCATTCCTGAAGACTTTCTTTAGACGGGGTTTCAAGCCCTATAAATACGGTGTCAAAACCCGCATCTCTCATAAGAGAAAGTAATTCGTCATCATCCGCCAGATTCAAAGAAACTTCCGTTATAAAAGTGATGCGGCTTTTTGTTTTTTTTCTCCAGTCAATTAAAGCTCTCAGCAGTTCTTTTGCTTTTATTTTATTTCCTATAAAGTTATCATCCACAATAAAAATTGATGAATGAATTGATGAATACCACCCTGCTTGATACAGAGCTTCTATTTCATTAATAACTTGTTCAGGAGTTTTATTTCGAGGTATTCTTCCGTTTAAGTTAACTATATCGCAAAATTCACAATCATAAGGACAGCCCCTTGAAAACTGTATAGCCATTTTGGAATATTTTTTCATGTTTATCAAGTTCCATTGGGGGATTGGCGATTTTGTTATGTCAGGTTTTATGTCTGAGGTATAAATTTTCTTGAGACAGCCGTTTTTTAAATCTTCTAAAAATAAAGGAAGAGTTGCCTCACCTTCGTTTAAAACAAAATGATCCACATCGGGGAATTCTTCATGAAGACTCGTAAATAACGGACCTCCAGCCACTGTTTTAACTCCGAGCTTTTTGCATCTTTCTATTATTTTACCGGCAGAATCCTTCTGTGTAATCATTGCGCTGATAAAGACATAGTCTGCCCAAAGTAGGTCTTTATCCGTTAATTTATCAACATTCATGTCGATTAATTTTTTCTTAAACCCGTCAGGCAGTAAAGCAGCTATGGTTAATAATCCTAAAGGCGGTGAGGTTGATTCTTTGGAAACAAATTTTAATGATTTTCTAAAGCTCCAGAATGTATCCGGGTATTGCGGATATAATAATAAAATTTTCATTGTTTAAACTTATCCTAATGTTTTTGTAATTTTACAGCCTTATATCTTATTACAAAAACATTCAAAACCTATGATGCCGGTAGGTTAATACCGGTTGGTATTATTAATGGTTTTATAATTACCCTGTAGACTTACTTATGTTAATTTTGCATTGTAATATAACAAAAAAATCATTCCGGTCGACTGGCTGTCGCGTGATAATCTATATGACTCGAAAATATTGTTATAGTTCCAAAATAAAGTAGGGGATAGGGGATAATTAATTGTTGATTTGTATTGTCATTGCGAGGCAATAATTTTAGCATTTCACTAATATCAGACTTACGAAGCAATCTTCTAAAGTGGCTTGTTGGCATTGGGAAGATTGCTTCGGTTGTTAAATTTTAGCTTATAATCAATGTTTTATGCCTCGCAATGACAACATTACTTTAAGAAGAATAAGCTCTCAATGCTTCTTTTTGTAAAGTTTCCTTGCTAACGCCGGTGTCTATTAGCTCCCATGGAAGAATTTCCGAAAAATCTCTTTTTCTGTTCGCGTACCAGTCAAAATCAGGGAGGTTTTGTTCCTGTGAAATTTCTTTGTAAGCTTTTGTCCAGCTTCCTATTGTTCCGCCCAGCTCGTGGACTTTTTCAAGGATGTATGAAAGTCTTCTGTCGCCGCGGGAAATTATTGACTGTATGTAATCCCATTTTACGCTTGTAGGCTTAAATAAAACCTTATTTTTATTTAATTCTTTCCTTAAATAATTGCTTCTTGTGTTAATAATTTTCTCATCAGCCCGCTCTTCCAATTGAAAAGGCGTTTGTGCTTTCGAAACAAAAGAACTGACGCTTAATGTCAGGTTAAAACCTTTATTTTCTTTTTTAAGTTTTTTCATTAAATTAGCTAATTCTTCAATATCTTCCTGTGTTTCAGAAGGCAGACCTATCATCCCGTAAACTTTCAAGCCCGTTAATCCATTTTCGCGGGCGATTTTAACCCCTCTTAAAATATCTTCTTCCGTGAGTTTTTTGCCTATAACTTTTCTGAGTCTTTCACTTCCAGCTTCAACTGCAATGGTGGCTTGTTTCTGACCGCATTCAACAAGCGTTTTTACTATCAGCGGAGTGATTGTGTCAATTCTGAGCGATGAAACAGAAATTTTAAATTCTTTTTCTTTTTTGAGTTCTAAAATATACTCGCAAATCTTTTCAAAATCAGGGTGTTCCGTAATTAAAGCTCCCAAAAGACCTATCTTGTTGGAATATTCAAGACCTTTATCTATAACTTCCACGACACTTTGGTATAAAGGATATCTGGCAGGAAGTGTAAGGTAGCTTGCCATACAAAAACGGCATTTTTTCGGGCAGCCACGAGCAATCTCTATAAGAAACATGCCGGGGAATACTGATTTTTCTGTCAATATAGGTGTATAAAGACAGTTATTTAAAGCTTTTATATGTCTTTTGTAGATTTTTTCAGGCGCATCTTTTGTATTTGGAGTGATTGAGCGGATTGTATCATCAGAATTGTATTCAAGATCATAAAAAGACGGAATATAAACCCCTTCAATCTTTGAAAGATGAAGCAGCTGTTCTTTTTTGCTTAAATTTCTTACTTCTTTGTAAGAATTCATAACTTCGTTGAGGACTTCTTCGCCTTCTCCTATAACAATAATATCGAAAAAATCCGCAAAAGGCTCGGGATTTCCCGTTAAAACAGGACCTCCTCCAAAAATTAGCGGATAGTTTTCATCCCTATCTTTTGTTCTAAAAGGAATATTGTATTTTTCAAGAATAGAAAAAATCCCTTGAAAATCAAACTCAAACGACACAGAAAATCCCATAATTTCAACATCTTTAATGTTTTGACCAGGTTTATTTGTGTCAGTAAAGATTCTTTCGGGAGAAATGTTGGGGTTTTCGTCAAAAAGCCTGAATAGATGCAAATATCCGAGAGAACACATCCCGATTATAGAAGTTGCAGGGAAACAAAACCACATTGGAATGGCATTATTGTCCTTGACAGCAGGTTTGTATATAAATTTTTCTTCGGCCGGTTTTATCATTGCTTCAAATTTTTATTGTCAAGAAGTTTAATTGTTATTTGCTTGTCAACAAGTTTTACCATTAACTGGAGTTTGTCAATAAGCAAATTGCCTGCTTCAGTATCTTTATTGTCGCGAAATTTCCGATAAAGTTCAATTACCTGTTCCATGTCAGCATCGATAGGTTCTTTTTTTTCTTCAAGGTCGACAGGATAAACTTTCAAAAGTTGTTTTAATCTATTTTCAGGTATTTTTTTCTTACCTGTTTCGATTAAGGAAACAAAGCTTTTTGAAACACCCAATCTGTCGGCAATATCTTGCTGACTGAGGTCGTATTCGTATCTTATTTTTTTAATTATTTTACCTTTTTGGGTTGACATAGTTTACCAAACGTGTTATATTTTAGCTTGATTGAATACCTTATTATAAACAAAAATATGTGGATTGTCATTGCGAGCCGCCAACGGCGGTGTGGCAATCTATCCGGCTAAGTATTTTGTCTTAAAGTGTCATGCGGAACTTGATTCAGGGTGACAATAACAACAAGAAAATAAAGGGGAAATCATGAAAAACAGTTTTATAATATCAGATTATGTTAATATATAAGCGGAAAAGCTCAACAAAGATATAAAAACAGTGAAAGACAGACTAAATAAAGCCGAAGCGATCAAACTTCTTGAAAATAACAATATTCTGGAACTCGGACAGCTTGTAGATGAGAAAAGACAGGAATTTCACCCTGATAACGAGCCTGTAACTTTTGTCGTGGACAGAAATATAAATTATACAAATATCTGCACCTGCAAGTGCAAATTCTGCGCTTTTCATAAAGATAAAGACGAAAAAGGCGTTTATGTTCTTGAATATCAAGTTATAAAAAGAAAAATTGACGAGCTTGTTTCTGTAGAAGGCACGCAATTGCTTCTTCAAGGTGGGCTAAATCCTGATATTCCTCTTGAATATTATTTAGAACTTATAAAAAACTTACGAAAAGACTACCCAAATTTAACTATACATTCTTTTTCTCCGTCAGAAATAAGTTTTATCGCAAAAAACAATAATTTAACCCCTCGAAAGCTTCTGGAAATGTTTATCGAATGCGGCTTATCTTCTATACCCGGCGGCGGGGCGGAAATTTTATGTGATGAGATAAGACAACAAATCAGCCCGAACAAAATTTCTTCTCAGGAATGGCTTGATATTATGGAAATCGCGCATAATTTAGGGTTAAAAACCACAGCCACAATGGTTTTTGGCTTTGGAGAAAGTTATGAACATGTTGTGGAGCATCTTTTGAAAATAAGGGATTTGCAGGATAAAACAGGCGGTTTTACAGCATTTATCCCGTGGACTTTTGCGTCGTTCAAGGGGTATCCTTCACCGCTTTTTCAAAAATCGTTGAATTGTCATCCTGAGGAGGAGCAAAGCGACGACGTGAGGATCTATTCCTCTATGGATTTAAGTGCAAAATACAAGAGAAATAGATTGCCACGTCGCCTCTTCGAGGCTCCTCGCAATGACAATGGTGTAACAGCTCATGATTACTTAAAAATCCTTGCAGTTTCAAGACTGGTTTTGGATAATATTCCTAATATTCAAGCTTCGTGGGTTACGCAGGGTTTAAAAATTGCCCAACTGAGTTTAAGGTTTGGCGCAAATGATTTTGGTGGTACAATGCTTGAGGAGAATGTCGTTAAGGCAGCAGGTGTGGCGAATAAAACTACAATTGATGAAATTATCGACAATATCCAAAAAGCCGGATTTAAAGCCGCACAGCGAAATACAGCTTATGAAATTTTGAGAAGATTTTGAGATTACAATTTGTGATCTCAAACAGAAGACTAAAAAGGAAATAAATTATGCAAAATACAGTCAACCAGTCTATAATGCCCCTTACAACAAAAATAAACGGCAACGGACACCTGGAAATAGGCGGATGTGACGTTGTGGAATTAGCGGAAAAATACGGCACTCCACTTTATGTTTTTGATGAAGAAACCTTAAGAAAGTGTTGCAGGCAATATAAAGAAGCTTTTTCTTCTTATAAGAATGTTTCGACGCTTTTTGCTTCAAAAGCTTTTATGACGCAAGCAATTTGTGCCATTTTAAAAGATGAAGGATTTGGTTTGGACGTAGTTTCGGGTGGAGAAATTTATACAGCTTCAAGCGCAAATTTTCCGATGGAAAGATGTTATTTTAATGGAAATAACAAATCTTCCGAAGAATTGGAACTTGCTATAGAAGTAGGTGTTGGAAGAATAACAGTTGATAATTTCTTTGAAATGGAGCTTCTTAATAGTATTGCACAGTCTAAAAACGTTCAGGTGGATGTTATTTTAAGAATTACACCGGGAATTGAATGTCATACCCATGAATACATCCAGACAGGACATCTTGACAGCAAGTTCGGGTTTGATCTGACACAGGTTGATGAAGCGATAGAACTTATACAGGAACGGTATCATAATCTTAATTTAAAAGGTTTACACGGTCATCTGGGTTCACAGATTTTTGAAACATATGTTTATAGTGATTTGGTTGAGATTGTTGTAGCTGAATTTGCCAGAATCCGCGATAAGTTTGGCATTACGCTTGAAGAAATGAATTTGGGCGGCGGGCTGGGAGTTCAATACATTTCAGAGGATGATCCTCCTTCAATTTATGAAATAGCAGAAGTTATATTGAACGCTTTAAAAGTAAATCTGGCAAAATATGACTTACAAGAACCTAAAATTGTTGTTGAACCGGGAAGAAGTATTGTTTCTAACGCAGGAGTTACGCTCTATACAGTCGGAAGCTCAAAACAAGTTCCCGAAGGCAAAAAATATGTGGCTGTTGACGGTGGTATGGCTGATAATCCAAGACCTGCAATGTATCAGGCAAAATATTACGGGATTATCGCTAATAAAGCAAACGAAAAACCTGCCGAAACGGTAACAATTGCCGGAAGATATTGTGAATCAGGTGATATTTTAATAAATGATGCCGAACTGCCTGAAACAGAGCCGGGCGATATTATCTGTATTTTCTGCACAGGGGCTTATAATTACTCTATGTCCAGTAATTACAACCGCGTACCCAAGCCGGCAGGAATTATTGTACAAGAAGGGCAATCTGATGTTATAATAAAAAGAGAAACATATCAGGATTTAATTTCTCTTGATGTAATTCCTGAAAGGTTAAAGAAAAACAATTGTAGCGTAAGATAGAGCTGCTTTTAAACCAATTGATTTTTCATTGTCATTGCGAGCAACCAACGAAAGTGTGGCAATCTATCCAACTCAAAGAATAACTTAAATTCCAAAATGAATAGATTCTCACGTCGTCGCTTTGGTGGCAAAGCCACAAACCTAAGTAACCCGATTCATGTATCGACTCCTTATGTATGTGCGTTAGCACCTCAGGATGATAATCCCTCTATTTAAGAATGTTTCGATGATTTAACAAATAAAACTGCAAGATAAAAGGGGTTCACCGTACAAGTGTTTGAATACTTGCCGCATATTGACTACCATTCTCTTATTGGACTTGTTTCACCTGTGTTCTCGTCTTTGAGATTGGTTAATGTGTTTGAAATTCTCGTATTAGGCTTTATTATATTTAAAATTTACAGGTATATAACGGGAACTCACGCTGAACAACTCTTAAAGGGCATTTTAATGCTGCTTGTAGCTCTTTTAATGAGTAAATTGTTTAATCTTACAATTATAGGCAAAGTTCTCGAAAGTGTTGTAAATATAGTAATATTCTCTCTGGTAGTAATATTTCAGCCGGAATTAAGGCGTTTTCTCGGCTATTTGGGACAGCGCGGGTTTTTTACTAAGACTTCATTTATTACAGATATTGAATCAGATGTAAAAGAAATTATTGATCAGGTCGTGAATGCAATAAAACACCTCAGCAAATCGCATACAGGTGCTTTGATTGTGTTTCAGAATAATGAAGGAATGGAAAGCACACTTGAAGTCGGAACGACATTAAACGCAAAAATCACGACAGAATTATTATTAACCATCTTTCATCCTAATACGCCTTTGCATGACGGGGCTGTGGTTATTAGCGGCGATAAAATACTTGCATCCAGTGTACTTCTTCCGCTGACAGAAGACCCCAAGTTAAGTTGGCAGTATGGAACAAGACATAGAGCCGCGATAGGAATGTCAGAGGTTTCTGATGCAACCTGCCTTGTTGTTTCTGAAGAGACAGGGCATATTTCTGTTGCTAATAGCGGAAAGTTAATACAAATAGAAGGATTGGATCACTTAAGGTCAGAACTTGAGTTTATTTACGGTATTTCAGAATCAGTAAGAGAAAAATCAATTGAAGCGGCAATGGAAAAGAAAAAATTTAATTTGCAAAATTTTTTCAATTTTAATAAAAAATAAATTCGGAGAGAAATCAAAATGGTTACACTGGGAGTTAATATAGACCATATCGCTACGATAAGACAGGCAAGAGGCGGGGTTGAACCGGATCCTGTTTTCGCTGCGGCTATGGTTGAGCTTGCAGGAGGAGATGCAATCACCGTTCATCTTAGAGAAGACAGGCGGCATATTAATGACAGAGATGTAAAAATCTTAAGTGATACTATTAAGACTCGTCTTAATCTTGAAATGGCTGCAACAGAAGAAATGCAAAAAATTGCGCTGGAAATAAAACCATACAGCGTTACACTTGTACCTGAAAAAAGACAGGAGTTAACAACAGAAGGCGGTCTTGATGTTGTTAAACAAAAAGAATATCTTAAAGAATACTTAAATCCGCTTTTAAACGCGGGAATAATTGTCAGCCTTTTTATAGACCCTGATTTAGAACAGGTAAAAGCAAGCGCTGAAACAAAAGCTCATTTTATAGAACTTCATACAGGGCAGTATGCGGAAGGTTTTGATACACCGAAAGAAGATAAAACATTTAATGACCTGAAAGAAGCCGCAAAACTGGCACAAGAACTTGGTTTAAGAGTAAATGCAGGTCATGGGTTAAACTATCAAAATGTAAAAAGAATTTTATCAATTCCGGGAATGGTTGAGCTTAATATCGGGCATTCAATAGTTTCCAGAGCTGTTTTTGTAGGCTTAGGTCAGGCGGTTAAAGATATGAAATATCTTCTTGATAATTTTTCAATTTAATGTACACTATTCTTAATTATATGGGTTATAAATTTTTCAAAAATCGGGAGGTTTAGTTGAATGAGCGACATCCAAAATAACGATCAAACCAATATTTGGCCGGGTAATGTCCACAGCATTAAACCTGTATTTTCCGCTAATCAAAGTGAAAAAGCAGAAGAAACTCCAAATATTCCCGAAAAGGAAGTTACGAGAAAAAGTTTGTATGATATGACTGCTCTTTCAGGTCAGTCTATGGTAAAAAACAAAAAAGCGGCATTTAAAGGCTTTGAAGATAAAGACTCCGGCATTATAATTAGTCCTGAAAGATTGGCAACAGTTTCTCAAGACATGAAACCTTTTCTTAGAGAAAGACCAAGCGTTGTCATGAGAGCTTCCGCTCTTGGTGATTTTGCTTTTGGAAGTGCGGTTAAAGAAAATCTTACAGATCCTATGGCAAAAGCTGCTTTAATTCAATTTGCCGCTGCACAAGAATTTGCAGACACAAAAGCTTAAACAACTATGTTAAAACATATATGAATAGTAAAATTGTCATTGCGGTGAGCCGAAGTCCTGAGCGGAGCGTGGCAATCTATTCTAATAGTATAAGAAGTGAAAGATGCTGAAACAAGTTCAGCATCACATTATTATTTTGAGTATAACGTTGGACAGATCCTCACGTTACGGCTTCGCCTTCACTGAGGATGACATGAGGATAAAAATGGCAAAAGAATATAAAAATCCGGCATTAACAACAGATATAATACTTTTTTCTCTTTATGGAGAAGAAAAAGACCTAAAAGTTTTGCTTATAAAAAGAAAATACGAACCTTTTAAGGATAAATGGGCATTTCCGGGGGGATTTGTTGAATATGACGAGGAACTTGAAGCGGCAGCGCAAAGAGAACTTGAAGAAGAAACAAATATAAAAGATATTTGCCTTAAACAGTTGGGAACTTTCGGGCGTGTCGGCAGAGACCCGAGAGGAAGAACAGTAAGCGTTGTCTATTATTCCTGTGTTGATGATTCCTCAAAACTTAATATAAAAGCTCAGGATGATGCAAAGGATGCTCAATGGTTCAACATTAAAGAACTTCCTGAACTGGCATTTGATCATGCAGAAATATTGGATTTTGCACTGGAAAAATTAGAAATAAAATTTTAGAATGAGTTATAAAGCTTCCAAAGAGGCAAAGCCCCTTTTCAGCTTTTTCACTCCCGCTTCGCAGTTAAAAAATCTTTTGATAATATATAAAATAATCCGTAATTGAATTAAAAAGCAAAGGAAGTATTATAACAAGGATTGCAGCACCTACAACGGGCTTAAATACAAAACTAAGCTGGAAAACGTTTATTTGAGGAGCTGTTTTTGAAATAATACCAAGAATTATGTCCTGGGCAAGCGTTACCAAAAGCACAGGAGAAGCCAGTTGTAGCCCTATAAATAATATATTTCCCGTTAACATAACGATATAGTCTATATTTATAAATTTATCCATGGGAATGACCGTTGCATAAAGCGGAAAGATTTCGAAACCGCGTTTAAAAGCGCTGATAAGCCAGTATAAACCGCCTATTTCTATATAAATTACTGTACTCATATACATAAAAAGTTTTCCCATAAGTGAAACCTGACTTTTGGCATTGGCATCAAACATCATTGCAGCTTGTAAACCCATTTGCATATTAACCATTTCACCTGCGGCTTCTACTGTTTGAAAAATTGTTCTGGCTACAAATCCGAGAAGAGAACCAAAAGTAACATTTAAAATTATACAAACAGTATAAGAAGTACCTTTAGGCATTATAGTTTCGTCTACTAAACCAATAAAACAAAAGGTTAACAATAATGCAAAGCTAACTTTTAGTATCATTGGGATATCTTTACGGCTAAAACCCGGCGCAATAGCCATAAAAGCTAAAATTCTGGCAAAAATAAGCGCTCCTGATCCGCAATATTTATTGAAATCAGGTATTTGGCTTAAAAGTGAAAAAAAACTATCCATATGCTTATTCTCTTAATTCGTTTTAATGTTATTGCGAGGAGGGGCTTTAGCCCTGACGTGGCAATCTCATAATTTTACAAAACCTTGAGATTCCTTCGTGCTCCCTTCTTTTTTGATTTTCGGCGGGTTGTCAAGTTCAAAATCTGTTATACCTGATGTTTCTTCCGATAAAACAGGTGATTTGTTAATAAGTGATTCTTTTTCATCTATTTCGCGAATTTTTAATTCCGGATTTTGCTCAAATTCAAAGTTGATATTATAAACTTTGGATTCAGTCCATACGGTTAATTTATTATTTGAGTTATTAAGCGGTTTGATAAGCAATTCCTGTCTGGTATTGAAGAGATTAGACAGGATTTCCGCTTTGAAATTTTTTTCATTTATAAATTTATAACGAATTATTTTTTCATCAAATGTTAAAAGACGAGAAGAATTTATAGACAGATTTATGTTTTTATTTACTTGCAAAGCAGGAGCAGCAAGGCTTTTTGTCGAAAACAAAAGGATTAAAATTATTGAGGATAATAGGATGTTTTTTATAATATTTTGAAGCATATTCAACCTTTTTTATTGTTTAATTTCCTGAATGGATTTTTTTATTTTCTATAAAATTAGGCGGATTTGAACTATCCTTAGGCATTTTTGTGTAAGATTGTTTGAATTTTGGGTCGGAGTATGGAACTTTTCCGGGATTTTTCATAATTTCTTTAATTTCAGGCTTTTTCTCACCGTAAAACTCTTCTTCATATATTTTTGCACCGCGGCTGTAAGTATTTGACGGAGGCAAAACCATTTCTTCATCACGCGGAATAATATTAAAAGCTATATTGGAAGATTCTCTGAAATAATCTTCCATCATGTTCATGGAAAAACCGCCTAAAAGAAGAATCACAAGGAAAACGCCCAGAATTTTCGGAGCGGCTGCTATTGTTTGTTCCTGCACTTGTGTTACAGCCTGAAGAATACCTACTACAAGACCGATTCCGGCAGCTACTAACACGGAAGGCATTGAAAGCATAAGCATTACAATGATTCCTTTTCCTAAATGTTCCATCATGAGTTCCATGAGGTTTGTTCCTTTCGGTTTTCTTTTGTCATCCCGAACTTGATTCGGGATCTATCCAGTAATGTTTGGAAGTTATTATTGTTTAATCATAGATACTGAAACAAGTTCAGCATGACGTTGGTCGTCAGTTGAAACTCTGGACGAGTCCGTGTACTACCATTCCCCAGCCGTCAACAGCAATAAAAACAAGCAGTTTAAACGGCAAAGATATAATCGTAGGCGATAACATCATCATACCAAGAGCCAGAAGAACGTTTGCGACAATTAAATCAATTACAACAAACGGTATAAATATAATAAAACCTATTTCAAAGGAGGTTTTTAATTCGCTCATAATAAAAGCCGGCGCAACTTCCCAAATACCTATGTCATCAGGCGTGGCAGGAGGTTTTCCTCTTAGTGTTTGTATAAAAAACGTGATATCGCTTTGTCTTGTTTGCCTCATCATAAAGTTTTTAAGCGGTTTCGCTCCTTCTTTCATCGCAAGCACAATCGAACCCGTTTTTTCATAAGGTACAGAGCCTTTTTGGTACATCTCGGCAAACACAGGCGACATTGAATAAAACGTCAAAATCATCGCAAGTCCTATTATAACCATGCCGGGAGGAACCTGCTGAGTGCCAAGCGCAGTTTTTAATATGGAAAAAACGATAACAAACCTTAAAAAGCTTGTCATACACATAAATACAAATGGCAAAACGGTAACCGCCACCATTAATATCATTAACTGCATTGCAGGGTTTAAGTCTTTTAATAAAGCATCGACATCCATTATTAAAACCTTTCTGCTCTTAAAATTTCTTTAAGTCCAATATAATCGGGACTTAAAGCCGGTATTTCCAGTTTGGGAATCATCATTTTACCGATTGGATTATTTATCCCCCAATTTTTTATTTCATCTGTAGAAATTTCTGTTTTTGATGGAATATTTTTTTCTCCGATTTTTGTCATAAACTGACATCCTTCAATACCGGAAGAAACAAGGAATCTTTCATTTCCGGCTTTTATAACATAAAGATTTTTTCTCGGTTCAATATTTAAACGGCTTTCAATTTTTAAAAAACTGTTTTTTTGTTTCACAGAGCTGAAAGTAATACTTTTTTTAACAACAACAAGAGCAATGAAAATAATTCCCAGCATCGCCAGCATGTAAACCAAAAAACCGGTTAAGTGTCCTGTCATAATCTTTGTACTCCTTATCCTTTCCTAAACATCTTCTTCTATTTCATAATCGCTGAAATCAAAGTCGGAATCATCTATCTCGTCTTTTTCATGATTCGTTTCGTTAGAATATTGGTCGGAATGAGCATTTTCATGTTGCCGTAAATTTTCTGTTGATTGAGAAGCCATTGTAACAGCAGGTTCATGTTTTACTGATTTAGCATCGTTATAAACTTCTGTTATCTTAACTCCGTATTTGTCGCCGACAATTACAAGTTCACCTGCTGCAACCTGTTTTCCTTCAACATTAAGAAAAAGTTTATTTTGCGCAATTGGTGCTACGTCTATTACAAGACCTTCTATGACATGTCTTAAATCTCCGAGTCTGATTTTTACTTTTTCAAATTCCGCGCTCAGATCTACTTCAAGGCTGTCCCAAATGTTTCCTGTTACTTTACTCACGGTATCATCTCCGTTATCTTCATCTAAATTAATTACAATATTTGGATCGGGGTTAATATTAATCCTTAAATTCTCATGGTTCTTGAGTATCATCGAATAAAGATGGCTATTTTCGAGAATTACAATATCTTCAAGGTCTAAATTTTTGACATCATCAAGGGTAATTCTGGAATAACCGGCGATTATGTTTGTTTCGACAAGGCAGGGACTAAAATAATCAATATTTAAAGGTAATTCGGGTTTGTTTACAGGGGCTATGCTTCTTAACATGAATTGAGGGAATACAAACATTATTTTTCCCGCTTCATCATCTGTACTTCCGCTGATATAGAAAATGAGGTAAATCGTGTTTTCTTCACTGTTTAATTCATATTCAACGCTTTTTATTTCTTTTGGGGTAAGAAAATTTCCGCTGATTTTTTTGTATAAAAACTCGTTAAAGGCTGTGAGTATTCTCGCTTCAAGTTCTGTTATATCTTTTAGCCTTAAATAACCTGTTTCTTTAGGTCTGTCACCGAGGGCGTTTCTAAAAATAAGGTTTGCAGCGGCATCAGAAACTTTTATCGTGACTGAATGTTCTCTGGAAACGTTTACCTGTGTTACAAAATAGTCACTGTCCTGCCATATTGAACAAAGTTCATCACCTATTCCGACAAGCTTAAAATCAATGTAAGAAGCGAGAAATTCGCTTGCTGCATCGGAAAGTTTTTCGCAGAAAGTTTTTTCATAAAAATCAAAATAATAATGCAGAGAAATTTTGTTTTCTCCTTTTGCATTTTTTGAAGCTGATTTTTTAGCGCTATTGAGTTTTGAACTCACTTCCCTACCCTTACCCCGATTTGCATATTTCTCCCTATGTCACCTAAAAATAAACTTTTTAAGCCTTTTTGGCATCAACTATATAACGTATTTGTTGATTCCTTTATTTGTAGGGTAATTTTTTGGGGTTTGAGTGTGTAGAAAAAATTATAAGAATTTTTGCGCATAAGGCAAAAATTTTTGATAAAAAATAGATTATCAATGATTTGTAATTCTAAGCTTTTTGTCATTCTGAGCGAAGCGAAGAATTTATTTAATAGTGCATTTGTCACCCTGAACTTGTTTCAGGGTCTATCCATCTTTCGCTTATTGCTTAAATTTCTAATGGGATAGATTCCGAAACAAGTTCGGAATGACAGTTCATGCATGGACAGATTCTTCGGCTACTCCTCAGAATGACATTTTGGAATCCTGACCCCTGCCGTTAGGCAAAATGATGTTTCTTAAAACTTTTGAAGCCCTTAATTCATCAAGGGCTTTATTTATGTCTTCAAATTCATATTTGTTGGCAATAAGATTGTCGAGCTTTATTTTTCCTTCTTTAATAAGGTCAATGATTTTGTAATAATCTAAAGGTCTGCATCCAATAGAACCAATAATTTCCTGCTCATAAAACATGATTTTAGCGGGATTTATGGAAATATTTTGATTTGTATAACCTATAACACAAAGCCTGCCGGTTAACCCAAGAGATTTATAAGCCGCTTCTATTGTTTCGGGCTTGCCTATAACTTCAAAAGCTACGTCAACAGCCCCGCCGTTTTGCTTTAAAAAATCACGGACAGGAGTTTTTTCAGGATTAAAGGCATATTTCGCGCCGAGTTCAAGCGCAATTTCAAGCTTGTTTTCGTCAATATCGCATGCTATGACTTGCGCCCCTTGCAAAGCGGCAATCTGCACGACATTAATCCCCACTCCTCCGCACCCAAAAACTAAAACCCTTTCACCATGCTGAACTTTTGCTCTGTTCACAACGGCATGATAGGGTGTAGAAATTGCATCCGCGATTATACAGCCTTCTTCAAGAGGAATTTCATCGGGCATTAAGATAATATCTTTTTCGGGGACTTTTATATACTGCGCAAAAGCTCCGTCTATAGAATTACCCGGCATTATCATGTTTTGGCAGACATTTTCTCTTCCCTCAAGGCATGATTTGCAAATCCCGCAAGTTAATACAGCAGGTATTAAAACCCTGTCGCCTTTTTTGAAAATATTACCGCCAATTTCGACAATACCGGAAGCTTCATGCCCTAAAATAATCGGTGGTTTTTTAAAAGTAGTAACGCCATGGTCAATATAATGCAAATCCGTATGACAGACCCCGCATGCCACGACTTTTATGAGAATTTCCCCTTCTTCCGGCACAGGTGTCGGGATTTCTTCTATTACAAGAGGTTTATTCGGTTCTTTGAATATAGCTGCTTTCATAAAATTCCTTAAAATTTCATTTACTATGATTCTATAACTATAATATAATATTTTAAAAGTTTATTTAAGTTTTTGGAGAAAAGAAAGAATGACTATTTCAACTTGCAAAGAAACTTCTAAAAAAGAAAAAACAGAACTCAAAAAAGCTATTCAAAAAGCGCTGAAAGTTTTGAAAAAGAAAAATCTTTCAATGATTGTTCATGGTCCGAGTTTTCCTGCTGCTCAGGGACAGGATTATGGTATTGGTTCTCCAAATACTTCCGGTGGACAAAATTTTATGGGATTTATCTCTAATCTTGGTTTTAACGGGATTCAACTCGGTCCTGAAGGAAAAACAAAATCAATCGATGCCTCTCCTTATATAGGAACAATGTTTTCTAATAATCCTTTGTTCATAGACCTTTATCAATTCACACAGAAGGATTTTGCAGGGATTTTATCTTCCAAAACTTTTGATAGAATCGTTAACGAGAATCCGAATAAACACAACAGGGTTGCTTACGAATATATTTATAAAAACAGTGATTCCGCTCTTAGAGAGGCTTTTAATAATTTCAGAAAGAAATTAGCAGAAGGCGACTCAAAAATTAAGAAATTAAATAAAAAATTACAGGAATTTGTTGAAAAAAATCAATACTGGCTGGAAAAAGACGCTTTATATGAAGCAATTTCCGCAAAACATGGCAACGATTACTGGCCAATGTGGGCTGATGAGCTTGATAAAAATCTCTTTAATACTGACGGTAAATTTTCTAAAGCAGATGCTTCAAAAAGAATTGCTGAATTAAAAACAAATCAAAAAGACGAAATCGAATACTACGAGTTTGTTCAGTTTGTTGCAGACCTGCAAAAACAAACCACAAAAGATTTTGTTTTAAACAATAAAATGAAAACCATTGCGGATTGTCAGGTAGCTTTTTCAGACAGAGATTACTGGGCAAATCAGGCATTATTTTTGCAAGGTTGGAACTTAGGCTGTCCTCCGGACGTATTCTCAGCGGACGGACAGGCATGGGGATTCCCTGTTATGGATCCTGAAAAACTTTTCAACAAAGACGGAAGTCTTGGCGACGGCGGAAAACTTCTTAAATTAAGATTTGCCAAAATGTTTGAAGAAAATCCGGGTGGAGTCAGAATCGACCATATTATCGGACTTATTGACCCGTTTGTTTACAAATCAGGCAAACTTCCAAAACCGGAACAAGGTGCATCAAGACTTTATTCTTCTCCCGAGCATCCTGAACTTGCGAAATATTCACTTATAAGAATGAAAGACTTAAATCAGGAAGTAGGTCCTGACAGTGAGAAAAGAGTTTTAACCGTTAATGATGAACAAATTAAAGAATATGCCAGGGTTCTCGAAAATATTGTAATTGAAGCCGCTAAAGAACTGGGAATTGGCAAAGAGTCAATTATTTGCGAAGATCTTGGTACTATTACCGCTCCTGTTGAAGCAGTAATGAAAAAGCTTAAACTCAGCGGAATTAGAATGACTCAGTTTGTTGATCCTGAAGTTGCAGATCATCCTTACAGGATTAAACATACAGAATCACAACACTGGGCAATGATAGCAAGTCATGACAACCAGCCTTTAATGAGCTGGGTTGATGAATTATACAGCACTAATAAAGTTGCTCCGCATGCAGAAAATCTTTCATCAGATTTAAAAGAAACACATGTGCATGAATTCAAGAATGAGCTTATGCAAAATCCTCATAAATTTGTCACTGCAAAGTTTGCGGAACTTTTCGCAAGCCCTGCCGAAAATATTCAGATATTTTTTGCTGATTTCTTCGGAAGCCGTGAAAGATACAATATGCCGGGAACTTCCGGTAGCGAAAACTGGTCGCTAAGAATTCCTAACGGTTATGAATGTTATTTTCAGGAACAGCTTGCAAAATGTGAGGCTGTAAATCTTCTTGAAGTGCTTATTATGGCTATTGAGGCAAAAGGACATAAATTTGCCGAAAAACATAATGATGTTATCGAAAATTTAAGAAAATGCGCTGAATTTTACGGTAAGTAAAAAATATTAAGACAAAAGGAATAAAAAAATAAAAAATGAAAATAATAGGCGAAAATATACATATAATCTCTAAAAAAACCAGAGAAGCCATAGAAAACAGAGATACAGCCTATGTTTTGGATATGGCAAAAAGACAGGCTGCCGCAGGAGTTGACTGGATAGACTTAAATATCGGCCCTGCAAGAAAAGGCTGGGCTGGAACAATGGAATGGCTCGCCTCGGAAATTCTTAAGGAAATCCCTGATGTAAAATTGTCTTTTGATTCCACAAATTCCGCCGAGCTTGAAGCAGGGATTAAACTGGTTTCTAATCCGCAGGACTGCATCTTAAACAGCGCAAGTGGCGACCCTGAAAGACTTGAGAACATGACAAAACTTGCCGCTAAATACGGAAGCCACCTCATTGCGCTTACTTTGAGCAACGAAACAGGAATTCCAAAAGACCCTGACGGCAGGCTGGAAATAGCTTCAATGATTCTTGATAAAACAGCAGAATTAGGGATTGATAATACAAAAATTTTATTAGACCCGCTTGTTTTGCCTGTCAATGTTAACCAGTCACAAATAATGGCAGCTCTTGATTCAATAAGGGTCTTCAAAGAATCTTTTGACCCTCCTGTGATGACTACTATAGGACTTTCCAACGTATCAAACGGTAGCCCGAAAGAAATGCGTCCATTAATTAATAGGATTTTTGCCGTTATGGCAATGGGATGCGGACTTGATTCCGCTATTGCCGACGCTTTTGATACAGAACTCATCAGAGTTGTCAAAGTTGTTTCTTCACAAACCCCTCAAAAAGAATCCGACAGCCTTTTAATCAATCTTCATAACCTGATGCAGGAATTCGGAGAGTTTGAAGATTTGTCATACAACAAAGATAATCCTGAAGAAGTGGCGATTTATAAGACGGCAGAGATTTTATTCAACAAAAACATTTATGCTCACAATTATTTAGAGTGTTGAATTAATTCAATAAAACAAGAGGGTTCGGGGCGAAGCCCTGACTGTGTTGACCCTTTGGGATACAGTTTTTCTTTCTTTTGGTTCGTTTTCTCTTCTTTTTGCGTTCAAAAAGAAAGAAAATGAACATGCTGGAAATAAACAGTTTACGGTTACTTTAATAACAAAAGAGGAAGCGCTGCTTCCTCTTTTGTTATTATTATTTTAAAATTGTACTGTTTGTTAAATCAACTCTAATAGGCTGTTTAAGTTTTACATAAATCTGATCGCCTTCGTTCAGTCTGATTTTTCTTCCTTTTATCACAAAATTAATCGCTTTTTGATACCATTTGTATTTTTTAGAAGGTAAATCAACACTTCCGGGGAATTCTGTTTTTTGTCTTCTTACTGTATTTATATTTTGAGCTTCAAATACAGCTTTAGCGTTTCTAATAAAGTATTTTGCAGGAAGCAAATCTGTAATTTGACCACTTATATAAGTCCCTTTTGCAATCAAAAGATAATTGTCTTTTGTGACGAGATTATTTTTAACTTCTGTAACGAAAACTTCGCCCTGATGGCTTTTTTGACTGTGTATTGCACCGAGAAGTGTAACAGGAAGTAATGTTCCGGCAGGTATTGTAGCGATAGTTCCGTCAAGATTTACAGGGTCAATTACTGTTCCTTGTGCTACTATAGGCTGCATTGCAAGAGCTAATTTTGCGTTAGGATGCTTAAGAGCAGCTTTTCTCATATTAAAAAGACTTACCGCAAGCTCTGCTCTGGAAATCTTTGAATCAGGAGCAAAAAGATTTGGAGTTAGCGGATTATGAGCGGTTACTTTAAGAATTTCAGCTTTTCCTGCGGGAATAACAGCCCAAGCGGGAATTTTTGCCGCGTCTTTATAAACTTTCAAAGCTTTTTTTGCTTGAGTTTCTGTTATATTTTTTGTTTCTACGGATGCAATCATCATATAAACAGCATCAGCTTTATTAATATTGTCATCAGGATGAAAAGTCCCGTCAGCATAAGTTTTTAGCAAATCAAAACTTTGCGCTTTTTGAATTAAATCATATGCCCAATAATTTAGAGGAACATCGCTAAAATAGTAAATTTCCTTTAAAATACAGTTTTCCTGCCCTAAAGCCTTAACCACCATCGTTGCGAATTCGGCTCTTGAAACAGGCTGATCAGCTTTAAAGGTTTCATCAGGATAACCTACAACTACATCATCCTTTGAAAGCGTTTGAATTTGCGGAGATGCCCAGTGATTTTTGTTCAGATCAGAATATGTTTTTGCGCATACACTGTTAATAAAAAGCCCCGCAAAAACAAGCGCTGTTAACATTTTTGCAATGTTTTTCATTTTTTACTCTCCCAATTTATTGACACTAAATCCATGTATTTTTTTATTAAAACCAAAATATTGTATTGATTATATCAGATTTATTTTTAACTATTTTATTTTTTTTCCTGAAAAGATTTTTTAGGGGAAGAAACAAATAATCTTTCCATTTTTCTAAGAAACTTAATTATTTTGGCTTCTTTATGTTTCATTATAGGATCAACCAAAATTGTAATAATACCCAATCTATGCCCCACCCAAATATCTGTAAGCGGTCTATCTCCAACCATAACAACCTGTGAAGGAATCAGATCAAGGTCTTTTAATGCCTGAATAGCGGCTTTTCTTCGGGGCTTGCCGGCTTTTTCAAAAGCTATACACCCGATTTGATCTCCTGCCTGTTTAACATAAGATTTATCAGGATTATTGCTCAAAATTGCTATCTGAAAATTTTTTTTGGCTTTGATAATCCATTCTGCTATATCCTCCGGCAAAACACAGGTTTTTGGAGGCATAAGCGTATTATCCAGATCAAAAATTAAACCTTTAATATTTTCATCTATAAGTTCTTCAAGGTCAATATCGGTAACACGATTAACTATGTATGTAGGCTTCAGTCTTAACTGCATTTAATAACTCTTTTTCTTTTTGTCTAATAATTCCCCATTTCCAGTCTTCGGGGGGATTTTCTATATTTAATTTAATACAAACTTCTTCATTTGTATTGGCGACTTCGATTTTTTCTCCATATTCTCCGATTATTTCAAGAATTTCCGCTGATATTTCAAAAGTCGGAGTTATAAAATCAACAATTTCACCAAGTTTTAACTGGTTTTTTGCTTTTATTTTTAAGGTGTATGTATTATCGTCATTGCGAGGAGGAGCTAAAGCTCCGACGTGGCAATCTAAAATACAAGGAGTATCTGTTTTTTGGATTGCCACGCTTCGCTCGCAATGACGGATTACTCCCTGAAAAACTGATTTAAGGGTACTTTTGCTTGCTTTGTAATCATAATGACTGCTGTCAGGTTTTTCAATCAAGAATCCTGTTGTAAAGCCCCTGTTTCCTGCATTGGAAAGCTCTTCATAAAGTTCTTTCATATCCGGTGATTTACCTTCATAGTAAGCATTAATTGCTTTTTTATAAGTTTTAGCCACTAATGCGGCATAATACATGCTTTTTGTCCTGCCTTCAATCTTGAACGAGCAAACACCCGCATTTATCAAATCAGGAATATGTTCAATAAGAGAAAGATCTTTAGGATTTAAAATATATGTACCATGCTGATCTTCGGTAATTTCGTATTCTTCTCCCGGTCTTTTGCTTTCAATAAGACTGTATTTCCATCGACATGGCTGGGCGCATGCGCCCTGATTGGATTTTCTTGTATTATTCGTCATATAGTCGCTCAACAGGCATCTTCCCGAATAAGCGACGCACATAGAGCCGTGTACAAGAACTTCCAGCTCTATATCGGGAACTTTAATTGCGATTTGCTCTATTTCTTTTAATGAAAGTTCTCTTGCCAGAATTATTCTTGTCGCGCCCAAATCCTGCCAGAATTTCACTGATTCATAGTTCAAAACATTTGCCTGCGTACTTATATGCATAGGGACATCCGGCAAATATCTTTTTATATGAGAATAAAAGCCGGGGTCGGCAAAAATTATGCCGTCAGGTTTTGCATCCGCCAGCAATTCCATAAGAGGCGGAAGTTTTTCCATGATTTCGTTATTAGCAAAAACATTAAGCGTGACATAAGCGCTAACGCCCATTTTGTGAGCTGTTTCTATAGAATTTTTTATATTGTCGTTTGTTATAATATTTCCGGTTTTCGGGCTTCTAAGGCTAAAATCAGCTGTTCCAAGATAAACAGCATCAGCTCCGTAGGCAATAGCATACTGCATCTTTTCCAAATTCCCCGCCGGTAGTAAGAGTTCTGCGCGTTTCATTTTACTTTCTCACTTTAAAAAAATTAACTACTTTAAAAACTTAATAGACATGATATAATACTTAATACAGGGGGCTTAGAGTATTTCTACCCTAAGCCGATAGATTAACCGAAACACTTAATCAAAATCAAAAGAGTTAGTATTACAAGTACTAGCTCTTTTTCGTTAAGCATTACAATCATATCCATCCCCCCTTTCCAGGCAGAGGGCTGCCTTGTCTTTCGACGCTGTATTAAGAATAAACCAATTAAGTTTTCAAGGTGCCAAGACTTGTACTAATAACACAGTTTATCAAAAATAAAAAAATAAGACTATTTAAAAAAATAGATAATTTGGGTTATTATTGCTATAATTAACTGCAAAATAAAATTTTATCTTAGTCCCCATTATATTTATAAAAGCAGGTTTTTTATAAAATGCATATAAGTAAGCACTCAAAATTAGTTAAAAAAATATTACAATTAATAACATCAGAAAAATTTTCCGCTATTTTAATACTGTTAGTAAGTATTATTGTCTTAACAGGACTGTTAGCCAGCCGCTACTATTTATTTCAAAACATAGTAGATAACGGAATGAGCAAAGTTGATGTTATAGCCTCAAAAAATATTCAAGTTGAAGATCCTGACAAAATGGAACTGGAAAAGCAGGAAGAAGCCGCAAAAATCAAACCTGTCTTAAGACCAAGTCAAGACGGTATAGATGAATACATCAGAAAAAACCTCGGAGAACTTCTTAATTCTATAAAAGAAGTCAGGGAAAAAAGCGCGAAAGATTCTGCCAAAAGAATTGAAGTCAAAGAATTATTAGAAATTACCGAAGATAATTATTTTATAAATAATTCTATTGACTACTTATTTAAATCCTCCGAAAGCGGCTATGCAAGAATAGCAACCGAATCCCTTAATTCCTTAAACGCAATTCTTGATGAAGGACTTTCTGATTCTGATTTTATAGCAAAAAGAAATGATATTTTAAATAATCATATAAGGCTTTCTCTTCCTAAAACTCAAAAAAGAGCAATCTTCCTTGTTCTTAACAAAATACTTGAACCAAACATGACTGAAGATAAAATTGCCACAGAACTTGAAAGGCAAAAGGCAATTAATCAAGTTAAACCCATTTATACAAGCTTTAAAAAAGGCGATATTATTGTTTCTGTGGGAGATAAAATAACCCGTGTTCAAAAATCCGCTTTAAAAAAAATCGGGTATAATGTTGCACAGATTGATTTCTTAGGACTTTTTGGCATTTTTTCACTTGTAAGTTTATGTATTTTTACACTTGCTTATTATCTTATCAATTTTGACTCAAAATTTTTAAAACCCTGCTATCTTGGGCTTATTGCCCTTTTAACAGGGACAGTAACATTATTTGCTGTATTTTTGCCACCGGAAATACCTGTTTATGTAATACCTATACCCGCTATAGCAATGCTTTTAACTATATTCACAAGCCCGAGAGTATCTATGTTAGTGACAATACTAAACATTATAATGCTTGGTGTTGCGCTTCAATACCAGACAGCTGATATTTTTGTCTTTTTACTCGGCGGGCTGATAGCAATATTCACTTCAAATTCCGTTAATTACTACAGAAGAATGGATATAGTCAGATCAGGTTTTTATGTCGGTCTTATTCAAACATTTGTAATACTTTCAATCTTCTTGCTACAAAACGGGACAGATAATATTGAGATTGCCGCGCTGCTGAAAAGCATTTTTCTGGGATTTGCAAATGGTCTTGGAAGCGGAATAATCGCCCTTGGTTCATTACCGCTTATTGAAAGTGCCTTTAAGATAATTACGCCTTACGGACTTGCTGAACTCGCCGACCATAACCAGATTTTATTGAGAAGATTGCAATTTGAAGCACCGGGAACTTATCATCACAGCCTTATGGTAAGCAATTTATGCGAGGCAGCCGCTGAAGCCATAGACGGAAACCCTGTTTTAGCGAGAGTAGGCGCTTTTTATCACGACATCGGAAAATTAAAAAGACCTCTTTTCTTTATAGAAAACCAGTCATACTTCGGTATTGAAAATCCGCATGAAAAGCTTAATCCAAGGTTAAGCAAGATGGTAATTACGGCTCATCCTAAAGACGGTCTGGAACTTGCCAAAGAATACGGGCTTCCTCCTGTAATTCTTCAGTTTATAATTCAACACCACGGGGATGGAATTGCTTCGTATTTTTATATGCAAGCTGTTGAACAAGAGGGAGCGGAAAATATTTCCGAAGAACAATTCAGGTACAATAATCCAAAACCTTCCACCAAAGAAATTGCCATTCTTATGCTTGCTGACGCTGTTGAATCAGCCGTAAGGTCAATTAAAACACCTTCTCAGGAAATGATAGAAGATATAGTTGAAAATATTATTAAAGAAAGACTTTATGATGGTCAACTTTCAGAGAGCCCTCTTACCCAGAAGGATTTAAAAGTTGTAGCAGGCGTATTCAAACGCGTTCTTAGAGGCATGCAGCATCATAGAATCAAATATCATCAAAATGTACTTGAAGAACTTAACCAAAAAACAGCAACTACAAATATAAAACAAATTCAGCAACAGCTTGAAGCCGAGGTATTACCGGAAATTCCACCTGAAGAGCAGCCTAAAGAGAATTCTCAACAGTAATATGAACAAATTTAAAATTTTAATAACCGATAATCAGGATAGATTCAACGTAAATATCGACAAAATAAACGATATTGCCTGCAAAATGCTGGATTACATAACCCAAGATACTGATATAATAGAATCTACAGTATTAAATAATTTGAATTTGACTGAATATACTTTGGAAGTGGATATTGTATTCTGCGATGATGCTGAAATACAAGAGATAAACAACTCTTATAGAGGCAAAAACAAGCCTACTGATGTATTATCTTTTGCGCTTTTTGCCGATAATCCTGATGAGAATTTCATAATAGACAATCAGATTTCTCTCGGGGAAATTATTATCTCAACAGAAACAGCCAAAAAACAGGCGGTTGAAAGAGAAAAGACCTTCGAGGATGAAATTTATTTCCTTTTAAGCCATGGAGTACTTCATTTACTTGGATTCGACCATCCTGACGAGGGAACTCTCGAGGATATGCTCGCACTTCAGCATGAAATGACAGAATTTGCTGTTAAGTAAGATTTATTTATAATAATTTTTAAAATGTCACTCTTTTTATACTAATCTGCAATGTAATTGGCACTACAAAGTGTTAATTTTAAGTTGTAGGGTTAATAAAAATTTTCTCAAAAATAAGGAGAACAAAGATGTTTAAAGGGTTTTTCGTTTCATTGATGACATTATTTTTTACTCTGGTTTTTGTTTCATCATCGCAGGCGCTGGTAGTGCAAAATAAGACTGACACGACATTTAACATTACATCCTCCGATTATGTCGAGCTTTGCAATGGCGCAGCAATTTGTCCCGATAAACAAAAGCACTGTATAAACTTATCCGGCTGCGAGAATGGATGTATTAATCTTTCTCCTGTTAATGGTTGCTGCACACAGCCCATGAAAGTTTGTGCAAACGAAAAGATTGTTATTAAAGGAAAAAAAGGAAATTATAAAGTAACAAGATACATGCTCAAAGGAAAAAAAGAGAAAATAAAATTTAACTGTTGTGTAGGTTGCGCAAATCAATAAATTACAAAAACTAAAGCATATCAGAGGGGTCGACATCTGTCAAAAACTTGACTTCTGTTGGGATATTGAGGGTTTTCAGGTAATTTGTTATCATCAAATGCCCGCTCTCACCCATCGTATTTTTAATAATTATATGAAACCTGTATTCATCCTTAAGTCTGGAAATAATACAAGGCGAAGGACCGAGCACTTCAAGCCTTTCGCCTATTTCTTCGGATTCAGTAAGAACCTTGAATTTATACGCAACTTCTTCGGAGATTTTTCGCGCTTTTATCTCGTTTTTAGAACTTATAATAAGCCTTATCAGGCTGCTAAAAGGCGGATAGGAAAGCTCATTCCTTCCCTGCATCTCGTGATTGTAAAAACTCACAAAATCCTGCTCTTTAGCGTGTTGTATAGCAAAATATTCCGGCGAGTAGGTCTGGAAATAAACTTTCCCCTTGAAATCACCCCTGCCGGCTCTTCCCGCAACCTGCGTGAGAAGCTGAAAACCTCTTTCCCCCGCCCGAAAATCCGGCATATTAAATAAAGAATCCGCGGATAAAACTCCTACAAGGGTCACATTTGCAATATCAAGACCTTTTGCAATCATCTGTGTTCCTATGAGAACATCAATTTCACCTTGGGTGAAAGCCTCAATGATTTCTATATGTGCGTTTTTCTTGCTCATTATGTCGCTGTCAATCCTTGCAGCTCTGGCTTCAGGGAAATTTTTATTGAATAATTCCTCTACTTTTTGAGTTCCAAGCCCCGAATATTTAAACGCGCCACTGCCGCATTCAGGGCAGGTGTTTATATAATCTCTTTCAAAATTGCAATAATGACATCTAAGCTTGTTTATAGTCTTATGAAGTATCAAAGGAATAGAACAGTTTTCGCATTCCGCGACATATCCGCAATTAACGCACTGCCCATAAGTAGAAAAACCGCGCCTGTTTATGAGGAGTATTGATTGTTTGCCTGTTTCAAGATTTTTTTTTAGATTATGCCTTAATGCGCGTGAAAAAATACTTTTATTTCCGGTGTTAAACTCTTCCCTCATATCAATAACCGTCACGCCAGCCAACTCGCCGCTGCCGAATCTTTCCGGCAAATGCAGGATTCTGTCTGTATTTTTAGCTCTGTGATATGTCACAACATCAGGAGTTGCGCTGCCCAAGACCAATGCCGAACCTGTTTTCTTTGCTCTCTCAAAGGCAAGCGTTTTAGCGTTGTATCTGGGAGACGGCGAAGTCTGCTTATAGCTTGATTCATGTTCTTCGTCAATTACAATAAGTCCGGGATTTTTAACCGGCGCAAATATTGCTGACCTTGCACCGACTATAATTTTAACTTCTCCGCTTCTTATTCTTTCCCATACATCAAATCTTTCACCTTCTGAAATATTGCTGTGCCAGAGCGCAACTTTATCTATCCCAAATCTTGCAGAAATTCTCTTTGCCAGCTGGGAAGCCAGAAGAATTTCCGGCGCGAGAATTATGACATCCTTACCTTTTTCAAGGGCAGCCATGGTTGCATGCAAATAAACTTCTGTTTTTCCAGACCCTGTAATTCCGTAAAGCAAGAGCGGTTCAGAGTTATTAGTTTCCATAGAGTCTGTAATTGTGCCTAAAGCTTCTTTTTGGTGAGTATTTAAAGTTAAAAATTCGTCTTTAGCTTGATTTTCAAAGATTTTTAAAGGATTTCTGTAGATTTCTTTATCAAAAATCTCGATTTTTCCTGTTTCAGCTATTTTTTTCACAGTAAGAGCAGTAGTTTTCGCTTCTTTCAAAAATTCGCTCAGTTTACATTCCCCGCCAAGATTTTCCAGCTTTTCTAAAATCTCTCTCTGTCTTTTGTCGCCCTGCGTCTTCTTACTGTCATTGCGAGGAGCTTGCGACGAAGCAATCCATTTGTTATCCAATACTTTGTGGATTGTCCCCCTTATTTTTTGACATTTAATCAAAAAATTGGGTTCCCTGCTTTGCTCGCAATGACATGTAAGCCTCACAAACTTCTCAAGCTTTGGCTTTGCGGATTTTGCTTCTATTAAAGTCTTAATTTCTATAATATTTCCGGCTCTTAATTTCCTTAAAGCCTCATAAAAAGCTCCCGATGAAATTTTAATCTTTCTTTGCAAGCTAAAAACACTTATTTCAGGCTTTTCTTTAAGCAAAGCAATTATGTTTTCCTGATTTTTATTTGACTTAAGTTTATAAAAATCAGCTAATTCTTTTAAAGTCATTTTTAATTCTGCAATATTTTGAGATTTTAAAGAAACAACTCTTTTCGATTTTGAAAAGAAATTAGACGGAATCACGCATTCAAGAACATTTTGCAGATTGCAGCAGTAATAATCGGCAACCCATTCAATAAATTCCAAATACTGCTCATCAAAAAACGGCTCTGTATCAAGTATTTCGTAAATATTTTTTGCTTTTATATTCTCGTCAAGATAGTCGCTAAACCCGACCACATAAGCATTAACCGCCCCTTGCTCACCGAAAGGCACCAGCACCGGCAGCCCTATTTTAATTATTCCCTGTAATTCCTCGGGTATAAGATAGCTAAACGTCTTTGTATCAAGACTCTGAATGTCAACTATCACCTGAGCATATTTATTAATAGGATTCAAGTCATTCAAGCTCTTTTTGTGCAAGTTCTATCGCTTCTTTTAGCTCTTCAAGATGTTCAGGATATATCGCAACGCCTTTTTTGGTAGGAAGCCATGTTGCTCCCGCGTCTGTAGTATAAAAAATTCTTAAATCAAGAAATTTTTTACCTTTGTATTCACTTAATTGAACCTGGATTTCCTCGGTTGCAGTACGCGGAATTGTCGCTATAACTTTCTTTTCGGACATTTTTAACTATCTCCTTAATTACATTTTACCTTTCTCTATTCTATAAAAATCCAAACATAACTACAAACAATTAATCACTTTGCGAATGTAAATTTTAAAATTTTTTTAAATAATTTAGTTAGAGAGGGTGTCTAAAATGAAATCTGAAATAAAAAGGTATCAAAAAGTTCTTGAAATGCAGGAACAAAAAAATGAATATGAGAAACATAGAGGCTTTTCAGGCGAGAAAAAACTCTTTCACAAGCCTGAAGAATTAGAAGAATTTTTTGAAATTGATGAAACCTAGTGCATTGATTTTATCCGTTGAAATTTTCCAAAATTTCACTGACTGATTCATTGCTTTGAATCCTTTTTATTGATTCTGCAAGAAGCGGCGCAATACTTAGCTGGGTTACTTTTGAAAAGAAGCCTTCCTTTAAAGGAATTGTATTTGCCACTATTACTTCTTTTATAGGACTTTCTTCAAGTCTTTCCATTGCGGGACCGCTAAAAACAGCATGAGCAGCGCATACATAAACTTCTCTGGCACCTTCTCTCAGTAATAATTTGGCTGCTTCGGTTATTGTTCCTGCTGTATCAATCATATCATCAACTATAATAGCAATTTTGTTTTTCACATCCCCGATAAGGTGTTCAACTTCTGCTACATTGTGAGAAATACGTCTTTTATCAACAATAGCAAGAGAGCAGTTAAGTTTTTCCGCAAATTTTCTTGTTCTTGCAACACCACCGCCGTCAGGACTGACTGCAACCATTTCATCTGTTGAGAATCCCTTTTGTTTAATATAATCAATTAAAACAGGCGTTACACTGACGTGGTCAACAAGAATGTTAAAGAATCCCTGAAGCTGACCTGTGTGTAAATCAACGGCTAAAACTCTTGTTGCTCCTGCTGTAGCAAGTAAATCAGCAACAAGCTTAGCTGTAATGGCTTCTCTTCCCGAAGTTTTTCTGTCCTGTCTTCCGTAAGCATAATAAGGGATAACTGCTGTTATTGATTTTGCGCTTGCACGTTTAAAAGCATCGAGCATAATCAGCAGTTCCATAATATTTTTGTTAACAGGGTCACATAATGACTGGACAACGAAAACATCATCGCCCCTGATGCTTTCATTAATTCTTACATAAATTTCGCCGTCGCTAAAGTTCTTAATTTGTAGCGTACCAAGGTCTTCGCCAAGGTGTTTTGCTATATCTTCTGCTATTTCAGGGTTTGCTCTTCCTGTAAAAATTTTGATGTCCTGAATAACTTTTATTTTGTTTCTTTGTCCCATTTCACTTACTTCCACTGCCATTATGTAATCCTCCGGTTTAATTATTTAATGTCATTGCGAGGAGTGGCTTTTATCGCCTGCCCCGACGTGGCAATCGCAAGGTTTTGCAACATCATGCGATTCTTTCGCTCCTGTTGGTCGCTCAGAATGACAACTAGAGAGCTTTTTTTCTACCCAATTATTAATATTTTTTTGTTTTTCACGAGCTATTGCAAGTGAAAATTCGGGAACTTCTTTTGTAATTACAGATCCTGCCGCTATATTTGCGCTGTTTTTAACGGTAACAGGCGCAACCAATACGGAGTTTGAACCTATTTTTACATTATCTTCAATTATAGTCCTACTTTTCTTTTTCGAAAGCGAGTCATAGTTTGCTGTAATTGTTCCTGCTCCGATATTTACATTTTTTCCAATGGTAGAATCCCCGACATAGCTTAAGTGAGAAATATTTGTTGAAGAATCTACAGTAGATTTTTTAACTTCGACAAAATTGCCTATTCTTACATCAGAATTTATTTCTACCCTGTCCCGTAAATGCGCAAAAGGACCTACAGTTGAGTTTTTTCCTATATAAGCATTGGAAACTTTTGACTGAACTATTTTTACGTTATTTCCTGTTTTAACGTCTCCTTCAATAAAAGTATTCGGACCTATGATACAATTTTCACCGAAGATATTCGCGCCTTCTATTACACATCCGGGGTAAATTATACTGTCCTGTCCGATTTTTGTTTCCGGCGAAACAAAAATGTTTTCAGGCGAAATGAAAGTTACACCGTTATCCATAAGTTTTTCTATGGTCATGGTGTTTAAGAAATTAGAAGCTTCTGCCAAATGCTGCCTTGAATTGATGCCGAAAATTTCTTTGTTGTTTTCCAAAATAAATCCGCAGGTTTTTAAGCCTTTTTTAACCGACCAGTCAATTATATCTGTTAAATAATATTCGCCCTGCTCATTATTTGTAGTAAGTTCAAAAAATGCAGGTGATATTTTTTCCCATTCGATACAATATACACCTGCATTAATTTCTTTTATTTGTTTTTCGTCGCTGTTTGCGTCTTTTTGTTCGACGATTTTCTTTATATTTTCATTCTCGTCCCTTACTATCCTGCCGTAATTTGTCGGATCATCGAACAAAGCAGACATTACCGTAAGAGCAGCATCTGATTTTTTATGAAATTCAATAAAACTTTGCAGTGTTTGTGAATTTAAAAGCGGTGTATCTCCGCAAAGAACAATAACTGTTCCTTTAAAATCCTTGAGGTAGTCATAAGCCTGAAATACAGCATGCCCTGTACCGAGCTGCGGCTCTTGAAGAACAGTTTTTATGGCTTCGTTCTTGTACTTATTATTTAAAAATTCTGTAACTAATTCTGATTGATGACCTGTAATAACAAAAATTTCATTTAAATTATCAATTTCCAAAACAGAATCTATAACTCTTTCAACCAGAGCTTTACCTGAAATTTTGTGCAACACTTTAGGAAGCGAGGATTTCATCCTTGTGCCTTTACCTGCCGCAAGTATTATAGCCTTTTTGGCTAACAAGCGTTCATTTTTTTGCTCAGTAGAATCGCCCATTTTCTCAATTTTACCCGTAGGAATAAAATTTAGTACATAAATATTATGAATCAAACATGAATATATGTTTGATTTTTGTAAACTTTTGTTGCGACAGGGGTCAATTTTTTTTATTGATGAGTTTTATGTAAGTACTGTGTTATTTACTTAGCAAAAAAAGAAACGGGTAACAAAATATGAATGAAATTCCACAACAAAGAAATTTAGGCTTTGGTCTTAATACCAGACAACTCAAAAGCTTTTTAAATTCACCTGAGGCTAAAGAATTAGGTGTCGGTATTAGGCAAGAAAAACAAAAGATTTCTATAGCTAACAGCGAAGAAGCAGTAAACGCAAGAGTGCTTTCTCTTGTACAAAAAGGCGATGTGCTGAATTTAAACAATGGGCATGGTGTATCCGTACCTTTAAAAGAATCAGGAAAAGGGGCATTGGAAAGATTAGCTGCAAAACTTCAGAATATCAAGGGTTCTATAATCCCCAGCAAAGAAGATTTTGCTACCCGTGTTTGTTTTAGACCTTTAAGTGAAACAGCTAAAGCAGGCTCTGAAAAGTTAATAACGGCAATTTCAAGGGCAGCTAAATCATAAAATTTATTTAAAACAGTAAATTGTTTAAAGAGGCTGACTAAAAAGTAATTTAGTCGCCTCTTTTGTTTTGATAAAATTTTTTCATATTATGAGCAATGCACAATAAACCCTATTCTGTTTTAACTTTTTCCAATCCCTGGGTAAAAATCGACTGAAGACGCAAACAAATTCCTAAAGAAGCGGTATTTAAAATCGGTGCAACTCTGCAACTGTAAGAATAAGAAAAAATGAGCTGGAAAATTTTATTTTTAAATCAACTTATTGTTCTTTAATGGCTCCAGTTATAGGCTTAAGCACTTATCAATTTAATTATTGGAAAATGCTTTAAGAGTGCTGGATTTTTATCTGCCAAACACGGAGGGAATTATTTGCCAAAAACACCAAATTATGATATAAAATCTTCGCGATATTAAAAGAATTCCTGAGTTCTAAATCGTTGTTGTGTTTTGATAAAATCGCCAAAAACTTCATTATTTACAGAATTAAATGAAAGAGTTGTAATATTTTCGGAAGATGGTTTATCTTGAGGCTTTTGCTCTTGCGAAATAGGAGTTGAAGGCTGTAATTCATTTTTTTTCTTTGCAGTAAGTTTGTTTGTAATGTGTTTATTTAATATAGGCATGAATAAACCAAGAGCAAGAGTTGAATACGCAAAACCCGCGAAAATAGAAAGATTTAATTTTTTATTCAGAGATTTTTTCACTACTTCATTTATTTTGCCATTTTCAAACATTGCTTTAATTTCAGCATGTGATAAAAGATGTTCGTTTACAAGAAAATGCTTAATTGAAGCCAAAGCACCTTTTCCTTCCTTCTTTTTTGAGGTGTTTATAAGTGCGCCTTTGGAAATCCATTTTCCGACACCTTTTGAAACAAATCCACCGAGAACAAGCCAGTTGAGAAATCCCGGAATATCTCTTGTGTTTGTTTCTCTTAATTCATGTTTATCGCTGGCCGCAAGCATTCTCCCGACCAATGTAGCGGCATAAACTACTCTTAATTGATTTAAATTAGGCCATAAGCTGTTAAATTCAAGTTTTTTTAATAAATTTTTACCTTTTAAAGCGTTAAAAATTTCTTTTGGTCTGACGGTATTGGTTATTGATGCCGTTGCTATATAAGCAAGAGTGCCTACAGAAAGAGCTTTTGCTATATAAAGCTTAAATTTTGAATTTTTATCAGTATCTTGAGAATCGCTGTTTTTTCTCGATTCTTCAGAAAGCCCTACAAAAGCATCACTGCCTGTCCTTTTTTTTGTTATATATCTATTTACAGCCTGCTGGGCAATACCAAGTCCCGCAATGATACTTATCGCAATAACAGACTTCTTTTTAATTATTTTAGTCATTTTTTCTATTGAAGGAGTAAGTTTGTCCGGTTCAATACGTGTATGAACTTCTCTGCAAACACCATGCATGCCGTTTATAAGCTTATTAACAGTTGTGCAAAGCTCTTTTTCACCGTTGACTATTCTAATGTTCTCACTTGCTCCAAGAACATTGACAAGTTTTTCCGAAATAGCTTTTAATTCTTTTACTGAGGGTTTTTTCTCTTTGAGAGTAATCTCTGCAAGTTCTCCTGCAAGAGATTTAACAGCTTCTTTATTGTCAGAAAGTGCTATCCAATCTTTTCCAACAAGACCTTTTGTTTTGTTCAATACATGTTCAAAATAATTTTGAACAACCTGTTTTTTGTCAGCGCCTTTTTTCCAGAATTCATGCCCGTTTGAATTTTTCCATGAATTATTAAGCAGTTCAAGAGTTTCACTGTCAACAGGAAGCGCTGTATTTATTTTTAGTTCAGGCTTGATAAATTTTCCAAGAGCCCAGCCTATTCCGGCAGCTACAAAACCGGGTATAACACAATTAGTAATATTAGCCACCGTTTCTCTAAAAAGAGTTTCTCTGCCAGCATCTTTATTGCGGGTAAAATCAATGGTAGTTCTCGGGATTATCATTGCAACAACATCTACAGCAGTAGGTCCTACAATTTCACCTGTTTGAACTTGTGAGCAGACAAAATTTGCAACAGATTCAAGACCCTTAAACGAAACCTTGGGTTGATTCTGTTTACTTGCCTGTAATATATACTTATTCTCTGATTTAGAATCAGGAGAAATGTTAAAAGTCATATATTATGCCCTTACGAATAGCTGCCTACATGATTTCCATGTATCTTATTAATTAAAAACAAAAAATGTTTAAAAATTGCCTTAAATTAAACATTTATTTTTCTCTTCATGTTTAAATTAAAAAACCTGCATATTTTTCTTGGTTTTGCAGGTTTTTATCAATAAATTAACTAATAAATATCAAACTTTCGGGTTTTAAAATATTTATTAGCCTTACTACTTAAGAATTTTCTGCCACAAATTAATTAAACTAATATAGGTTATTTTTCGTTTTTTGTAAAGTGTATTTTGTACAATTATTAAGAAGAATTAAGTCGAAAGGATTAGGTCTTTTGTAATTTATTGAATTAACGGATAAAAATTTTCCCCAATTCTCGAATTTAAAAGTAATATTATGTAATTTATAATATTAAACAAATTTTTGTTATTGCGAGGAAGAATCCACTTTTTTAATAATTAATCAAAAAAGAAGGGTAGACAAAGCTCCGACGTGGCTAGATATTTTGTTCACCAATAGATAGATTGCTTCGTTAGTAAAATCGTTCCATTTTACAGATATTTCAAGCCTCGCAAGGACACTAAATGTTACATACTTGGAGAACTCTTATGCAAAAGCACTTGATTATAATCGGCGGAGTTGCCGCAGGGACGAAAGCTGCTGCCAAAGCGAGAAGAGAAAGTCCCGACATGAAAATTACGCTTTATACCGACAGCAAATATATTTCATATTCGGCATGCGGCATGCCATATTATATAGAAGACCTGATAAAAGATGAAAAAAGACTTATTGTAAGAACTTCGGAATATTTTAAAGAAAGAGAAGATGTAGATATCCTCATAAAACATAAAGTTACAAGGATTTTGCCGCAGGAACATAAAGTTGAAGTAGAAAACCTTGAAACCGGAGAAAAATTTTTCGATGAATATTCAAAACTTTTGATTGCAACAGGCTCAAGAGCTTTTGTTCCTAATATAGAAGGTGCTGATTTACAAAATGTCTTTGTTTTAAAAGACATAGATGATGCTGTAGAAATTAAACAACATCTTAAAAAATCTAAAAAAGTGGTTATAGTCGGCGGAGGTTATATAGGACTGGAACTTTTAGAGGCTTTTCAGGTTCATGATATTGATTTAACTATGATTGACCGCTCTCCGCAAATTCTGAACACTTTTGATCTCGACATGTCATCACATATCCAAAAATATCTTACGGAAGAAAAAAACATAAAAATAATAACAGATGATAGTCTGAAAAGACTTATAAATAACTCAAAAGGTTTTGTTAAACAGGTAGAAACTTCCGAAGGAAAGCTTATTGATGCAGACATGGTTGTACTTGCGCTTGGAGTAAGACCAAACATTGAACTGGCAAAAGATGCGGGAATTGAAATAGGAGAAACAGGAGCTATAAAAGTTAATGAGCGCATGCAGACTAATTTTCCCGATATTTTTGCAGCAGGGGATTGCGTTGAAACAATAAATACAGTTACGGGTAAAAGTGTCTGGATTCCTTTAGGTTCAACAGCAAACAAAATGGGAAGAATCGCTGCTATAAATATAACCGGAGGATACGAGGAATTTAAAGGGATTACAGGCTCGATGGTTGTAAAAATCTTTGATTATACGGCCTCAAAAACAGGTTTAAGTGAAAAAGAAGCAAAAGAATTAGGCTATGATTATGCAATATCAATACTTATGCATCGTGACAAATCAGGTTATATGCCTGATGCAAAAGAAATTACCATAAAAATGATTGCAGAAAAAAGTTCGGGAAGAATTTTAGGGGCGCAGGTTATAGGAAAAGGAGATGCAGACAAAAGAGTTAATATCGTTGCTGCTGCTTTAACAGCAAATATGACTGTTAAAGAGTTTATGGGAATAGATTTAACTTATGCTCCGCCTTATTCTCCGTCTATAGATCCTATTCTTATAGCAGCGCAAATGCTTTACAGTAAGCTTAAAAAAGAAGTCGGCAGTATAACGCCTGAAGAACTTCATAAATACCTTAAAACACGAGATAAGGCAGCAATTATTGATGTAAGAACCCCGTCAGAATTTAAAGCATGGCATATAGAAAATTCTCAAAACGTGCTTTTTGAGGACTTAGAAGAAAAAATTGGTCATGCAAACAAAGAAACAATACTTTGCTGTGATGGAGGCATGGAAAGTTATCTCATGGCTTTACAGCTAATAAAAAAAGGCTATCAAAACATAAGATTTGTTGATGGCGGCGTGAATTTTTTTAAAAATTTATAATTTATCAGGCCATTTTCTGGCTTCGTGTATAACTCTTAAAACGTTGATATTATTATCCGAAACACCATAAAGCACAATATACGGGGTTCTGTTAATAACAAGCTCCCTTGTTCCCATAACTCTACCCGCACGACCTATAGCAGGACTTGCAGATAATAGAGTTTCAACCTTATTAATAATATTTATAACCGTATCATAAGCTGCAATGGGATTATCTTCCAGTATATAAGCTTCTATTGCTCTTAAATCCAGTCTAGCCGACTCTGCCCAAATAATCTTCACGTTTTGATTCCCATTCTTGTTTAATTTCTTCGTGAGTTACATAATTGCCGTTTTCAATATCCTGTATACCTTTTTTTACAGCTTCTACTTGCCATTCGTGAAGGTCACAATATTGATTAATCGCTTCGGTCGCTAAAAATGTTTTATCTCGATTAGTAGCATCAGCTAGTTTTTCAAGTTTTTCTTTTGTTTCTTTCGGTAATCTTAAAGAAATTTGTTCTTTTCTAACCATAAATTAAACCTTTAAAAATTTAGCATTACATGTAATTAATTGTATCCCATTTTCTGAATAATACAAGTCGGATAAATTATTCAACTTTTTTCAAGGCAGGAAGTTTATTCTTGTCTGGGTTTACCACGATAGTTTTTTCGTGGGTAAAAATGACAAAACCCGGCTTTGAACCGGAAGGTTTCTTTACAAATTTCTTTCTTGTGTAAACTACTGACACATTTGAAGATTCTCTTGCCTGGCTGTAATATGCAGCAAGATAAACAGCTTCATGAAGGGTTATTTTAGGGACTTCATGAACATTTTGAGGCATTTTTATCAGCACATGCGAACCCGGAATATTCAGGGTATGCAACCAAATATCTTCAGGATTTGCTATTTTTAGCAAAAATTCGTTCTGCCGATTGTTTTTTCCGACTAAAATATTGAACCCATCAGAGGAAATAAACTCTGTAAGCTTTATTTTTTCTTTTTTTGATTCCTTAAAATTATTTGATTTAATTAAATTTTGGCTTATTAATTCCTGTTCAATTTCTTTTAAATCCGACAAATTTTCTGCTAAATTTATTGATTCTCTTATACTTTCAAGATATTCAATTTCCTGCCGGATTTTTTCCGCCAATTCCCTAGCATGCACAGCGGCATTTTTGCCTTTGTTATAGAGTTTATAATATTTTTGGGCATTTGCGTTAGGAGAAAGCATTTTATCGAGAGGAATTTTTATAATTTTATTCGCATCAAAAAAATTCTCAAGCTCAATATATTCGAGTCCTTGCGTAATTTTATAAAGATTAGCCATTATAATATCAGCATACTGGCGGTATTTTTCTTGTTTTTCATCAGAATCAAAGGTTTTTAGGTGCTGTGAAAGTTGTGTGCTTTGTTTTTTTAGCTCTTTTTTAACAATTCCCGCCAGATAATTTTTAAGTCTTGAAAATTTGTCCATAAAAACCTGATTCCCGAAATATAAATCTATCATTGAATTTACGGAATCAACGGAAGTCCATTTTATGGACTTGTCTATGGCAATTATTGAATAATACTTTTTATCCTTGCTTATAGAAGGGTTAATATTCTCAAAATTTATTGTATCAATTATCAATTCGTACAAATAAGATATTTTTTGCTGAGAAACAGCTGATATTTTGTTTTTTTCTATATCTATTTCCAGAAAATTGCAGAATTCAGTTGCGAGAGCTTTGCTTATAAACCCGAATTTTTCGTTAAGCCAAACATTTACAGGTGCATTCATAATTTTTGCGAGTTCAAAAAATTGTTCCGTAGATATTTTAGTTAAATCGTATTTATCCTGTTTAGGAGGATAAATATATGGCAGTCCTCCTGCAAGTTCTCGCTCCCTGCTTTTTTCATGGCTTACAGGATGCGCGCATCCTTGAATTACGTTAGTTTCATAGTTGTATAAGACAATATTGCTGTGTTTTCCCATAAATTCGCAGGAAAGAATCATGGGAGTTCTTTCCCCGACTTCATTATAGCTGTCAAATTTTATCTCAAGTATTCTTTCAAAGTTTGGCTGTTCAACAGCATTGATTTTCGCGCCTTCCATGTGTTTTCGCAGAAGCATACAAAACATTGGCGGTTTTTTAGGAATTTCAATATTCCTCAATTCCTCATCTTCAGTACTTAAGATGGAAACATGCGGATATTTTGGGTCAACGCAAATATAAAGCTTATGGGTTTGTCTTAAAGCTCTTATAGTTAGTAAAAGCTCGTTTTTAGAAGGCTGCTGGACTTTTTGAACTCTTCCTTCCGTCAAAATCGGCTCAATTTCGCTTATTAAAGCTTTTAGTGAAAGTGAATCAAAATTTATCATTTGTCTAAAAAAGCCTTGATACCTTCCCGAGATTCTTCTGACTGTATAGCTTTCAGGAAATTTTCCACTTCAATCTTTTCGATTTTAGTGTGTGGTGATAAAAATTTTCCCTTTAAAACCTGATGAATTGTATTTTTAATTAAATAAAGAGAATTTGTCGATTTTTCAGCTAAACTTCCGCAATATTCTAAAATTTTGTCTTCAAATTCTGAATCATTAAAAATTTCTGACACAATTCCTAAATCCAGGGCTTCTTTAGGATTTATTTCTTTGCCCGTTGCGACAATTTCAAAAGTTTTATTTTTTCCGACAATTTTTAACAACCTGCTTATTCCTCCATATCCGGGGATTAAGCCAATATTGACTTCGTTCAGACGGAAAACAGCTTTTTCTGAAGTAAGAATTAAGTCGCAAGCAAGAGCCAGCTCGAAAAAACCTCCGCAGATAAGTCCGTCTATTGCAATAATCACAGGTTTTTTGAATTCTTCAATTCTAGTCATCAATTCCCGATTCTTTTTTAAAGAATTTTTAAATACAGACGGATTTTTATCAGCGAGTTCAAATTTTTGTCTGTATTCTTTAAGATTAACTCCTGCCGAGAAGACCTTTTTTCCTGTTTTTGATGTGCCGCAATTAGCTTTTAGAAGAATTATTTTGATATTATTATCGTTTTCAAAGGAATTGAGTGCAAAATTTATTTCTTGAAATGTGTCATGTTCAATTATATTTAAGTTTTCAGGATTATTTAAACATATAGTCCCGATTTTGTTACAGTTTTCTGTTTTTATTTTTAAAAATGTCAAGATTTTTAAACCTTACTAAATCTTTTATTTAACTATTTTATATAAATATGTATTATAATTATTATTAAAAAAATATTGTTTTGCTACATCAAAAAAGTTTTTACATCCTCTTATTTATTTAAGATTTAATAATTATAATTTAAAAATTGTCGACAACGTAAATATTATATGTTAATAATTTACCTGTAATATTATTATTTTTTTATAAACATTTCAAGGAATTTTAATAATATATGATATTAATAAAATATAAATACAATATATCTTATTAAATCTCATTATTAATTATAAAATTTGTAATTTTTCTTTACAACCTAAGTTAAAAAATTGGAAAAAAAATATTGAACAATGTTATGTTTAAAACAGAGGTAATAATAAATAAACAAAATCGATGATTTTAAATTGTACAAAATGATTTAAAATAAAAGACAGGTTTAATAAAAATTTAAGTTAGTAGGGTAGTAAGACATGAGAAAACAATCTATGACAATCAACTTAGTTAACACTCAAGACGCAAACGGATTAGATCCGGAAAAACCAATGTTTCCGATTAGTGTTGTAGCAGACATTTTGAAGGTTCATCAAAGAACATTGAGAATTTATGATGATGAAAACATTTTAATTCCATCGAGATCTCCAAAAAACAGAAGACTTTATTCTTTCAACGACATTGAAAGAGGTAAATTTATTCAGTATTTGACCAGAGAACTTGGAATTAACCTTGCGGGAATTAAAATTATTGTTCATTTGCTTAAGCAGCAAAACGTTTCTCCGAGCAAGTATATGGAGCATATCAGCAAAGTAGCTGACGAGCTTAATATTTCCCCTGAAACTCAGGAAGAAAACAGGATAAAACTTTCAAGAAGGGGGAGAAAGCTTAAACCTTCAGATGACGAAGAATAAATAAATTTTATCTTTGCAAAAAAGGCTAAACGTCTGATATCGCAATATATTTTTAAAAAGGTCGCTGTTTTTAGTGACCTTTTTGGTTTTTGAAATTTTTATAAATATAATTTGTTCCATCAGAACTTATTGTTATAGCAAAATCCTTGTCTGTTCTTAAAGTCTTAACGTTAAATTCTTTTAATTCCTCTAAAACTTGACTATTTGGATGTCCATATTTATAACCTCTTTTGCCAACGGAAATTACAGCTAATTGAGGCTTTAAATAACTGAGAAAATTATAATTTACAGAGTTATAACTTCCATGATGACCGATTTTTATAACATTTACAGGTTTTTTAACATATTTTTTAATATCATAAAGCGCATTAGCCTCACAATCAGCCATTAAAATCGACGAAAAATCTTTATAAGAAATATATAAAATAATACAGTCTTCATTTTTACTGTTTTTATTCTCTTTATAAGGTCTTATAACCTTAATATTTGTATTTTTATCTAAAATTATACTGTCACCATTTGATAAAATTTTGTTTTTAATATGATTTTCTTTAATATATCTGCTGATTTTTCGTGAAAGTTTTGAATGATTGTCTATTTGATTATGAAAAAGATTGTTAATCTGAATATTATTAAGCAGTTCTAAAGTTCCTCCGACATGGTCACTATCTGAATGAGTTAAAACAACGGTATCAAGGTTGTTGATTCCTTTAGCTCTTAAATAAGGGATTATTGAGGTTTTAGCAGGAAGATATTTTCCATTAGGACCGGTATCAACTAAAATGTTTTTATTGTCCGGCGTATGAATAAGAATAGCATCACCCTGACCTACATCAAAAAAAATAAATTCAAGTTTTCGATCAAAATTATCTTGGAAAACAAAGATTAATAAGCTTAAAAATAAAATTAAAACAGTGATATTTAGTTTTTTGGAGGAAAAATCTGCTTTTATTGTAAACAAAAGAACAATAATAAAGCCATAAAAAATTATTATTGCTATGATCTCAGGTTTCGCGATGTAATAAAGCGCATGGGGAAGATGAGAAACATATCCTGAAATGAAAAGAATAATATCTATAAAAGGTTCTGCTATTTTATCGAAAAGCCAGCACAATTTTCCTCCTATTATCGGAATAAAACTAAAAATGCTGCCAATAAATCCTAAACAGGTTATGATTCCTACAAAAGGAATAACAAGAATATTGGCTAACAATGAATAGGTAGAAAAATTATTAAAATGAAATATTTGAATCGGTGATGCCCAAATTTGCGCCACGAAAGGAACAATTATAATGCCGGCTATTGCTTCAGGAATAGGTTTAGTCTTCTCCAAAAGAGGCGAAACACACAATAAAATACCGAAAGTTGTTATAAAAGAAAGCTGAAAACCTATATTAACAAGCCAAAAAGGCTCAATTAAAAGCATAAGAGCGCATACGAAAACTAAAATAATTAAATTGTCCGCTTTCCTGTCAAGCAATTTTGCCAGAATTAAAAACTCTGCCATAACCGCAGCGCGCATTATAGAGGGAGGTAATCCGGTCAAAAGCGAATAAAAAGCTATTAAAATTGCGCCTGTAATCATCTTAACCTTGTAAGGTGTTCTTAATTTTGACGCAATGAAGAACCATGCTCCGAAAATAAACCCTACGTTCATTCCTGAAGCTGCAAGCAGATGAGAAAGACCTGATTTTATAAATTCCTGTTTGATTTCATCAGGAGCAGGGACTGCAAAATCCCCAAAAACCATTCCTTCAAGCACTTCCAGTTTTGGAGATTTAATATATTTTCTGTTTTCGTCGATAATTTTATTCTTTACTTTGTTTAAGTTCTGTATTAAAAACCATTTCCCCCATTTTGGGTGTTCAATAATTTTAAAATAGTTTGAGGTGTCATTGCGAGGAGGGGCTTTAGCCCCGACGCGGCAATCTAAAAAATTTGAATTATTAGATTGCTTCGTCGCTTTGCTCCTCGCAATGACGGAAACATGAGAGGAGAGGGGCGATGCAAAAGAATTAACACTTACAATCGTAAAAATCCCCTGATTTTTTAAATAATTTTTATAATCAAACTGTCCGGGATTTGTTGCCTCAAAAGGAGATTTTACATATCCTTTAACCTCTAAAATGTCGCCTATAAGAATATTATTTTTAATTTGTGTAGATCCCGAATCACCAAGTAGTGGCATAAAACTACGGCTCTCAAGTTCGCCTTGTTTTGCAACAAGTTCAACATGACGATAATTGTCACCCTGAAATTGTTTCAGGGTCTGTTTCTTTTTATCATAAATATTTACAATGGTTTTAGCTTTTATGGATTTCCATTCTTTACCGTCAAGACTATATGAATAAACCTCAAATTCAAATTTTGACCTGTTTTCTTGATTTAATTGAGGTTCTGTTATCACTCTGCCTTGTAAATAAACATTTGTAGGAGAAATATTATATAATTTATCAGGTTTTGGAGATTTAAAACCGCAATAAAATACTGAAAACGTGATGACGATAAGAAGTAAAACAGAGAATTTGAATGAAAAAATCTTTTTATAAGCTAAAAAAGAAATTAATAAAACGGCAATCACTGCAAATAAAGGAATTAAATTAAGAAAATATGCTACACATCCTGCAATAAAAGCAGTACAGAGCATCATTGTCTTTTGTGGTTTATGTAAAGGCATTTTATTCTTTCTCTAAATAAACTGTCATTGCGAGGCAATGAATGAGGCTGAATTCTATAATATATCTAACGAAGCAATCTTCTCAATAGCAACGCGCCTCTCTGGAAGATTGGAAATTAATTAGTTATTTAAATTAGATTAATTATAAAACAATAAAATTAAAATATTATAAGACTTCATGGATTGAGGCGGGTTCTAATCTGTGTTAAAATCAATATATGTTTCAATAAAATTGCTGGATTTAATTTTTTAAAAATAAAAAGGAGTCGATGAATGCAAAAAGGTTTTACCCTTGCAGAAACTCTCATTACGATGGCAGTAATAGGAGTAATAATGGCTTTGTCAATCCCTGCCGTTATTCAGTCAACAAATGACACAACCCCTTTGTTTAAAAAAGCTTATAATACAGTAGAAGAAATTGTTACAGAACTTATAAATGATACAGCTATGTATCCAAGCGGGGATTTAACTACCGGTACTAATACTTTCTGTAATAACTTCTTTTCAAAAATAAATACAATAGGCACTGTAGGTTGTGCAGAAGCTGCTGTTGCGGTACCGCCTGCTGATCCTGATGTTACAACAACTAATGCAATGAGATGGTATAATATACATGCTGCAACAGGTACTACTGCTACCAATGGCTTTACTACTGCGAACTGCGATGGTGCTGCAGGTGGGGGCGGTACTACAGGTATTGATACAGATTTAAATACATGTATCAAATTACAAGTTGATGTTAATGGCACTAACAAAGGCGCAAATATAACTACCGATCAGGCAAATAAAGATATTTTTACCGTATACATAACTAATACAGGAAAAGTTGCTGTAGAAACCAGTATAGCAAACACTTATGATGAAGCATACCTTCTTCAGCATTAAGATTTAATACAGTATCTTGCCGTCTATTAAACATTTCATCAACAATATTGCGGTATTTAAACCAAAGATTCTTTTTGCTTCTGTAATACCTGCGGATAACATCTTCATCCGGTACATGATGCCCGCTAGTTCAAACTCTTACTTTGATTCTTTGCCTTATATTAGGCGTGACATTTGTTTTTGTGTTTGTAGCCTGCTTGAATTAATTCTTCGATTGCATCGGTTTGTGTTTTCAAATTATGTGTATTTTTATAAGTTTTAATTATAGCTACAGTTTCCTCTGAAAGCCTTGAATGGACTACAATCCTGATTTCGTGAATTTTAGGTCGACCGGCGCCTTTTCTTGCTCCGCCGCGTTTTTTATATTCCTGACGAACTTCTTCCTGAATTTCTTTATACATTTCAGGATTTTCTTTTTGAATAAAATTTTTAAATCTTTCTCTAGACATTTTTTATCTCCTATATGTTATTTTATTTCTTTTTTTAGTATTTTTTTTGCTTTTTCTTTAAATTTTACAGGTGTTTTTTGTGTTTTCTTTAAGAATATTACTGCTATTATAATAATTTGTTCTTTTTGGTATCCATATAAAGCTCTAACATTATCCGTTATGATTTCATATAAATCATCTTCAAGATGTTTTGTTTCAACAAATTCGATGTCATATTCTTCTATCCATTCAAACGCTCTGGTTATCTTTTTTTGTGCGTTTTTATCCAGTTTTTTAAAGTCTTCTTTTGCTTCATCTGTTATATCCACTATAAATTTCATTAATATATAACCTTTTTAGATTTCAGCTATCTAATTTCATTTTAACATATATTTTGAATTTTGCTATCTTTTTTCAATAAATTTTTCATAATATGGGTAGATTGCCACGTCGAGCTTTTGGCTGCCCCCTTCGCAATGACAAAAGAAATCTAATACAGCATTTTTCCGTCTTGTAAAACTTGTGCTGCACATCCGTAACCGTTTTTTGTTGCTTGAGAGGCATCACATTCAACGGCTAAATCATTATAAATAGTATGAGAATCACCTCCCGAATAAAAACCATTTGCTCCTAATGAAAATAAAAAAAGATCTCTACCAAAAGTATTTGGGGTTTTAAAGCCGTTTACATCAATCCATATATTTCCACATCGATGATTTGTGTCTGAAGAATAAGGAAGATTTACACTAACACCTGTTCCATCGCAAGAAGGAAAACCTATATTAATAAGAAAAAAAGATCCATCAGACAATACAGCTCCATGATAAAGTTCCGGATCAAAACTTTCTACCGGGACACCACCTGATAATTTAAGCGTGGAATTTGCCCAACAATTATCTTGAATAGACCCCGCTTCGCAAATTTTACTACATTTAAGAGTGGTACAAAATAAATCTCTTGCTTCATGTGTACCGGAAAGAGCTGCTATCAAGGTTCCTGAATTATTTGCTTTAATTCTGTCCGTAGCATAAGAAAGCTCTGAATAAACTTTCTTTAATCCCGCTACGTATTGGTTATTCCAGGAAGTACTGGTTGTCATATAAGTTGCAATAGTCAAAGTTGCCAGTGTGCCTATTATAACAACAGCTATAAGAACTTCCGCAAGAGTAAAAGCATTTTTTGTTTTAATCAAACTGTCATGCTGAACTTGTTTCAGCATCTTAGACCCTGAAACAAGTTCAGGGTGACAATTTATGTCATTGCGACGCGACAATCTAAAAAAATTATTTTGTTTTTTCATTTTTTACACCTTAATAAGTTTACCTTTTTTAATTATTTCCTGATATAAAAAATCGCCTTCTTCGGCTTTTTGATATTCTTCAAGAGAATAAGCTCTGGGAGAAATATCAAAATCGATTTTTTCGCTAATTTCTTTTAATAAAACGCATTCATCAAAAAAATCTTTTCCAAAATCCGGTGAAATAACAGCTATATCAATATCGCTGTCTTTATTGGCTTTGTTTTGGGCATAAGAACCAAATAAAAAAACGGCTTCTATTTTAAGATCTCTTTCTTTGAGAATTTTTATGAAATCTTTTACTATTTTTTTAACATATTTTTTAGGCATTCAAAAACCTCTTTTGTTTGATTAATGATTTTCAAGGTGTTTTCTTTGGAGCATTTTGCTTTTAATTCATTTCTTTTTTCAGCATATCTTGTTTCAATATAATAAACATTTAAATATCTGAATAAATTTTTTGTTTCATAAGAAAGTTCATCAAATAAACCTGAAATTTGAGATAAATAAATTAAATCATGTTTTTTAGGCGCTTCTTCTTTTCTTTCATAAATATATATTGCTTTTATAGCTTTTTCAAGACATTGTTGGCACATAAAAACAGCCCATAAAAACTGGTCGCCTTTAAAGCTCCATTCCGCGGCATTAATATCTTCTTCGGCTATATTTAACCATATTTCATGTTTGAGCATTTGTTTATACCTTTTATTTTTAATAATTCATTTTGCCTTCGTTGAGGACTTTCTGTGCACAACCAATTCCATCTACGGCATTTCCGGAAGTCGGATCGCAATATGTATCATAATCTATATAGGTTCCTATTTGTCCATCAGGAATAAGCCCGTCTTTATTTAAATAAAGTGTAAAGATATCTCTACCTATAGTATTTGGACCTTTAAATCCGTTTACATCAATTATAACCCACCCACATATGAAAGTTCTCCCTGCATCAGAATAAGAACAACTTTGACCTGTGGCTACTTGTATAACATTTATAAGAGATCCGTCTGCCAAAACAAAACCGGCATGTTCATTAGGATTATCCCAAAAATTTTGACCATTAAGTGTTTTAATATCAGACTGTGCTTTAAAACAGCCGTTACTAACTGCGTCAACAAGACATTTTTTGTTGCATTCTAATATGTTGCAATATTTATTTACCATGGTAGCTGTATTTGCAATTTGATCATTGGCAGTACCAAAAGCATAAATCAATGTATTTGAATTATTCATCATAATTTGATTTGTAGCGGTGTCCAGCATACCGTAAGTTTTCTTTAAGCCGGCAACGTAAGCGTTCTTATTGGTACTCTGTGTTAATGTGGGTAGTGTTATAGCCATTAATGTTCCCATTACAGCCAGTGTTATCAGGATTTCCGCCAGCGTAAATCCCATCTTTCTATTAAAAATTTTTTGTTTTAACATTTTTATACCCTTTTTTTATTTATCAATTTTAAAACCAATTTGATTCGGATTAGTTCTTTCTGTTAAATATTCCAATTGTTGGAATATCTCTTCAACATCAGCATTGTTTTGTTTAGCATAATTTATAAAAGTTAATTCAATCTCTTTTAGTTGTTTTGAAAATTCTGCGTGGGTTAAAGCCATTTCCCGAAGTTTAACAAAGGCTCTTACAATTTGAATACTTACGGCAACAGCTTTCTTGCTGTTAAGTAAATTTGATAACATTAAAACGCCATGTTCAGTGAAAACCTTTGGTAAGTATCTTCTTCCCCCTCGACCTTCGTTTGAGGTCACAAATTGTGACCTCAAAAAATTCCATTCTTGTTGCGTAAGTTCAAACATAAAATCAGGTGGAAATTTATCAGGATTACGCTTAACGGCTTGATTTAAAATCTTTGTTTCAACTTCATAAAGCATTGCGAGGTCGCTATCAAGTATTATTTTATGCCCTCGAATAACAAAAATTTTATTTTCTATTATTTGTATTGGAATGAGTTCAGTTGTCATTTTTTCCTCAAAAGTTAAATTTTAATATCTTTAATAATTCATAGCGCCTTCTGTGAGGACTCTTCCTGCGCAACCTGCCCCATAATAGTTATTAGTATCTGTACCTGCCGTTGGATTACAGGAGAAACCCCAGCCAGAATAAATTGCATTTACTACTCCGTCTGGCACTATACCTTTATTATAAGTATAAAAATAAAAAACATCTCTTCCTTTGGTGTTAGGAGGTTTGAGACCGTTAATATCTATATAAAGCTCACTACAGGAAACATGTGCCCCTGATACTGCATCATGATAGTTTTCACCAGAACAAGCGTTACCAAAAAAAGAAAAAAGTATAGTCATTCCATTACTCAAAACAGCTCCTGAATTATTCACAGAGCTAGCATCTGGAACGGTTGCAGTAGTTCCATTTAAATTTTTGACACTATTAGCCCAACAACCTTCAGTTAGAGAATTTGTACATTTTTTTATACAACTTAGCTTTGTACAGTATTTGTCTCTAATTTGTTCATCGGCATTAATATCATTAGGTAGTGCATTGAGCATTGTTCCGCTATTTTCAGCCATTATTTCACTAGTAGCGGTTTTGAGTATTAAAGTAGCTCTCTTTAAGCCATTAACATAGTTGTGTTTGTTTGTTATTGATATCAAAGCCGGTACTGTTATAGCAGCTATTACTCCCAGTATTGCCAGGGCAATAAGTGTTTCCGCAAGAGTAAACCCTTTTTTTGTTTTCATAAATTCTCTTTCCCAAACTTATTATATATTTAAGTTTACCAAATTATTCAGGCTTTTATAAGTTTTATTTCTATTTTTCTTTCATCATTTGGATAAATTCCTCGACTGAAATTTCAATTTCTCTTATATTTGTTGAACACCTATAAATTTAGGAGTGTCTTTTAATAAATCAGGATTTTCTTCAATACAAAGCTCAAGAACTTCTTTCAGATTTTTATTGAGTTCATCAAGTGTTTCACCCTGTGTATGCGCCCCGACAATTCCGGGAATTAAACCGAAATAAAGCTTTGTCTGTTCATCATATTCTATATAAGCAGTAAGAGTTTTCATTTTTTATAGCCTTTATAAAATCTTAATTTAACCATAATTTAAGTTTACCAAATTATTCAGGCTTTTGCATTAATATTTAGGCAACTTTAAAACAAATCTGTTATAATTAACTCAAATTGCTGGATAGTCAAAATCGTCATTGCGAGTAAAGCGAAGCAATCTCATAATATTAGAAGCTATCTGGTTAAAGTTTCTTTCTTTCTGGAACTGTCATTGCGAGAGGTACCCGCTTTTTTGATTAAATATCAAAAAAGGAGGGGGGAGTTTAGCCCGTGGCAATCCAAAAAATAATGACTGGTTTTAGATTGCTTCGTCGCAAGCTCCTCGCAATGACAATTGCAGGTTTTAACCAGATGGGTTATAAAGCTTTTAAGAAAAAGAGGGGAATAATTTATGTCCGCTAATGATATTTTGACTTTAATACTTGCGTTTATTGGTTTTTCAATCCTGCTTTATGCAGCAATAAGAATGGGTAAAGACAGTTTCTCAGAAGATTTAAAATAAAAGTTTTAAAAAAAAACAAAATTATTAAAAAGCTGCCGTGCATGGCAGCTTTTTGGGTGTTTAAGCAAATCCCGAAACGCCAGGTAGAAACATAAAACTACGGCTCTCAGGTTCGCCTTATTTTGCAGCCGGTGCAGGATGACGTTTTTCACTAATTAGGCGACTCGGGTTATTTAGATTGTGTGTTAATTATAATCATATTCAATAAAAATCTCTTATAATTATCTTGAACAAATAACTCTTGCAACATGAACGCCGGAAGCGGAAGCTTGAATTAAGCCTCTTGTAACGCCTGCGCCATCACCTATTGCAAATAAATTTTTGATTCCGTCAGTTTCTAGCTCATTGCTTAATTTGACTCTTGCGCTGTAAAACTTGACTTCAATGCCGTAAAGAAGCGTATATCTTGATGCTACCCCGGGAGCAATCTTATCAAGAGCCTGAAGCATTTCAATTATGCTTGTCAAGTGTCTGTAAGGAAGCACAAGACTTAAATCTCCGGGAGTGGCTGCTGCAAATGTCGGAACTACAGTTCCCTGTTTTATTTTTTCAGGAGTAGATCTTCTTCCATCTAACAAATCACCGAATCTTTGAACAAGAAGACCACCGCCCAGCATATTGGCAAGTCTTGCTATATGCTGACCATAAGCTATAGGCTCATTAAAAGGTTCTGTAAATTTTTTGCTAACCAAAAGCGAAAAATTTGTATTTTTAGTCTTCTTGTTTGCCCAGCTGTGTCCATTAACAGTGGTTATTCCTTCATAATTTTCGCAAACCACTTCTCCGTGAGGATTCATACAAAATGTCCGCACATCATCACCAAATGTCGGTGCATTATAAACAAGTTTTACTTCATAAAGCTTATCTGTAAGCTCCTCCATGACAGGTGCGGGAAGTTCTACCCTTACACCCACATCCACAGCATTATTTTCAAGCGGCACTCCCAAGCTTCCAAATTCTTTTGTAAGCCATTCTGCACCTACTCTTCCCGGAGCTACTATTACATAATTTGCGTGTATTTTTTGACCTTTATTTGTAGTAAATCCTTTTACTTCACCATTTTCAACAATTAAAGATTCTGCTATTTCTTGGGAATAAACTTCTGCGCCTTCTGCAACAGCTTTTTGGTACATACTGTCAAGAACTGCAAGACTTCTTTCCGTTCCAAGATGCCTTATAGGTGAATATATAAGTTTCAATTCCGCTAAAGTCGCGCGTCTTTCAACATCAGAAACTATATCTGAATTTGCGCCATAAACAGTTTCAGTTGCGCCATGTTCAAGATAAATGTTATCTGTGTAGGAAATCAAATCCTCAAGAACTTTTCTGTCCATATAGTCAAGAAGATTTCCGCCAACATCCGGCGTAAGTGTAAGCTTTCCGTCACTAAAAGCGCCTGCGCCGCCCCATCCGCAAAGCAAATTACAAGTTTTACACGGCGGACATTTAAATCCGTTTCTGGTTAAACATTTTCTTTCGGTAATTTTCGGACCTTTTTCAAAGATTGCCACTTTCCAATCCGGTTTAAGTTTAATGATTTCAAGCGCGGAAAATATCCCCGCAGGTCCTGCCCCAATAATAGCTACATCGTACACGATACATTTATCCTTATTTTTAATTTACTCTTTAACCCAAGACATTCTAATAATTTAAGCCAAATAATTTAAGCCATGTATATATTAAATCAAAGACATAAAATATTAAAATATTACATTTTTATGAATAAGGATTTATAATGAAATAATTAATATTTATACTTAAGGGCAAAACATGTGCAAACAGCCAAACAGCCAAACAGCCAAACAGCCAAACGATTTGGGCATAAAAACGGCTTTGCGTCAAACTTAACAACTAATGTCATTGCGAGCGACCAACGGGAGCGCGGCAATCTCATAATCAGTAAAATATTGCGATTGCTTCGTCAGCCCTGCGGGCTTTCTCACAATGACAGGCGAAATAGTGGTTTTACTCTTGCTGAAGTCCTTGTAACTCTTGCAATTATCGGAGTGGTTGCCGCTTTAACCATTCCAAATCTGATACAAAATATACAAAATACAGGAACTATTGCAGGTGTAAAAAAAGCTCAATCAATACTTTCTCAAGCGTACACTTCTTTTATAGCTGACGATATTACCATGGATTCAATTTATGCAGGTGATTCACAACAAGTAAATATTTTAAATCAGTTTGCAACAAAATTAAACGTACTAAAAAACTGCGGTGAGACACCAGGATGCTTTTCTGCCACAGATTCATATCTTAATTTGCCAGCTTTTCCTTTAGGTTTTAGTATGAATACGAGGGCAGGTTGGGCAAAAGCAATTTTAGCGGATGGTATGAGTATAGGCTTCTTTGATTACCCAGGAGGATGTACACTATCTCAAGGCACCGGAGCTCTTTTAAATAGTGTGTGCGGAGAGATTATAGTTGACATAAACGGATTAAAAAAACCTAATAAAATAGGAAGAGATATGTTTGCTTTTTATGCAACAAAAACAGGCTTCTTCCCTCTGGGATCAAATAATAATGCTGCTGATTGTGTCGTTATGGGATTTGGATGCGCTGGGAAAATTCTTAAAGAAAATGCTGTAAATTATTAAATCAAAGACAGAAAATATTAAAATATTACATTTTTAGTCTTTATTTTTGTCAAAAAAGCAAATTAAAGATTATTATCACTAAATTTATTAATATTAAAAAGCTCTTCAAAAGAAATATTCAAGGCGGACATAAGACTTATAACCGTTGTAAGCGTCGGATTCATTTCTCCCCGTTCGATTCTTCCAACATGCGTAAAAAATGATAAACCGGCTAATTCAGCTAATTTTTCCTGTGAATAATTTCTTCTGTTTCTTTCTGCTCTTAAATTTCGCCCAAATTCTTTTAAAATATCTTTCTTTTCCATAAATTTATTTTAGATTGTTGCATTTACAGAATCTAAGCATTAAAATGATTAATAAATACATTAAAATGATTATTTAAATAATTTAAAGGGTCAATTTATTTTGATACATCAAAAAAATTTAAATTTAAAATCCTTTATTTACAAAGGTTTTACTCTTGCAGAAATTTTGCTTGTTATAACAATTATCGGAGTGGTTGCCGCTTTAACCATTCCAAATCTGATACAAAATACACAAAATCAGCAAATAAAAGCCGCCTGGAAGAAAAAATATGCAGCAATAAGTCAAGCAACTCAGATGATTATTATAGACCGTGAAAACATGATGGGAATTGATACTATCACACCTGATCAACTTAGGGATCTTTACAAAGAAAAAATGTCCATAATAAGAAATTGCAATTGGGGTGATCAATGGGGTAATTGTTGGCATTATAACAATCAATGGTATAGTGAAACTGGCATTCCTTTAACTACCGGAGCAATCAATATTGGCAAACCTTCGGTACTATCTGACGGTAGTTTTATTACGTTTCTGTCTGTATCGAGCGATTGTTCTTATGCAAACGCAGGTTGGATTGGGAATTATACAATATGTGGCTGGATATTCGTTGATACAAACGGATTTAAAAAACCAAACACAATAGGTAAAGATATTATCCAAATACTAATAACTAAAAATGGTATTAAACCTGAAGGTTATTATGGTGATGGACGACCGCTTATACATGGAGCTTTGTTATTAACACAGTAAAAATTTTATTTCAAACAAGCCCACAACTGAAATTTATACTATAATCATAATTAATATATTTATAAATTCTTAAAAAGTAGGTAAGGGTTGCTCGTTTTTCGGGAATTAAAAGAAAATTTGCTGGAATCTTCCTGTTTGGCTTTAGGTGTTTTTGACGGAGTGCATCTCGGGCACGAAAAAGTTATTCTTAACGCTGTTAAAAAAGCTCGAGAACTCGGAACTACCAGTGCGGTTGTTACATTTTCAAAACATCCCCGTTTTGTTATTTCAAAATCCAACCCTGATATTATTACTTCTATTGAAGAAAGACTTGAGCTTTTTGAAAATCTTGGTGTTCAGGCAGTTATTTTACTTGAGTTTGATGAAAAACTTGCATCAATGACAGCAAAAGAGTACCTTGAAAATGTTTTAATCGGCTGTTTGAACGCAAAAAGCATTACAATCGGCTATAATCACAAGTTTGGGCAGCAAAGCTGCAAACTTAGGCAACCAGATTCATGCACTAAATACATTGACAAAAACGAAGGCAAGCAAAGCTACAAACCTAAACAACAGGATTCATGTATTAAATACTCTGATAAAAATGAATACAACAAAGCCGGAAACGGCAAATTCCTTGAAGAATACAGCCAAAAATACGGCTATGAAGTAAATGTCATCCCTCCTGTTAAAATTGATAACCACGTTGTAAGCAGTTCTGTTATAAGAAAATTTTTATTAAAAGGCGATGTTGAAACCGCTGCAAGATTTTTGGGCAGATTGTTTAAAATAAAAGGCGCGGTAATTCACGGTCAACATCTCGGAAGAACTATCGGATTTCCTACTGCAAACCTTTCTTTATCCGAAGAATTAATTATTCCTTTAAATGGAGTATATTCAGGTCTTGTTAAAATTGACTCAAAGGTTTATCATGCTGTAATTAATGTTGGCAAAAGACCAACTATCGGTGATTTGAAAAAAGATCTGGCGGAAGCGCACATTCTTGACTTTGATGAGGATATTTACGGCAAAATTATCGAAGTTTCTTTTCTCGAAAGAATACGGGACGAAATAAAATTTAATTCTATAGAAGAGTTAAAGGCTCAAATACAAAAAGATTGTAAATTTGTAAAAATTTCCGGGTAATTATAAAAAATGAAAAAGATTTTAATTTCAGGATATTACGGCTTTGATAATTTCGGAGATGATGCGATTTTGCATGTTATGGTGTCTGAATTAAAAAAGCACCTGAATAATCCTAAAATTACAGTAATTTCAAACAATCCCGCAAAGGTAAAAAGAATTTATGATGTAGATTCTATTCATAGATTTAATTCAAAAGAAATTATTAATAAAATGAAAGAATATGATGTCTTTATAAGCGGGGGAGGCAGTCTTCTTCAGGATGTAACCAGTTGCAGAAGTTTTCTTTATTATTTAAGTTTGATTTTTCTCGCAAAATATTTAGGGAAAAAAACAATAATATTTGCGCAGGGAATAGGACCAATAAGTACAATATTAGCAAGATTTTTAACCAGCCTTGTTCTTAAAAAAGTTGATTTAATAACCGTTAGAGATAAAGAAAGCCAAAATTATTTAAAAAAACTCGGAGTTGATTCTATTTTAGCTACAGATCCTGCCTGGTGTCTTGAAATTTCAACGGAAGAAAAACTTTTAAAAGTAGATAAAATAAATATAGGCGTGCAATTAAGAGAATGGAAAACTCTTACCAATAAAAATTTAAATGTTGTTGCGAATATCTTAAGTGAAAAATTTAATGATGAAAAAAATTGTATTAATTTAATTTCGCTTCAGGATACGCATGATCTTGAAATTATGCAAAGACTTAAAAATATTCTCTTAAAAAAAGATTTGCAGTCGGAAGTAAGGATTTATTCAGGTCTTTCAATTAATCAAAGTATAAATATACTTGGAAATCTTGATTATCTTATCGGTATGAGATTTCATGCATGCCTTATTTCCGCTAACTTTAATGTGCCAACACTGGCTTTATCTTATGATCCTAAAGTTACAAGTCTTGCATTGGAATCAAAAATGCCTTTTATAAACATGAATGCGCTTAATAAAAATAAAGATAATTTTGTTCTTAAACTTGATGAATTAATCTCAAACAAGGAAAAAATCAGATACGATTTAAAAGAATTTTCCGATAAAAAGTCTCAAATTTGCAGAGATAACCTTAATTTATTGATTAATCATGTAATTTTATCTTAAAATATTATATTATCAGGGGATGGAGAAAATAAAGTGTTTACCACAGATAATAAACAAAAAAGAGCGTATGTTTTAGGCTATCCTGTTGATTTAGTCACAAAAGAAGAAGCTCTGGATTTTGCTGAAAACCACATGAAAGAAGACAAAGGGCTTCATGTCGTAACGATAAACCCTGAAATCATACTTGCTGCTGAAAAAAATCCCGAACTTGACGCCATAGTAAAAAAGGCAGAACTTATAATTCCTGACAGCACCGGTATGGAGCTTGCTTTAAGAAGACTCGGATTTGATATAAAAAAACTTGCAGGAATAGAATTTTCAGAAGCACTGATAGAAAGATGCGCCAAAAATAACTATAAAGTAGCCTTTTTAGGGGCAACACAGGAAGTTATTGAACTGCTTCAAAAAGAATTAAAAACAAAATATCCTGAAATAAATATTGTTTACGCCCGTAACGGGTATTTTTCCGATAACGACATGCCGGAAATTACTGATAAACTTAAAGAAATCAATCCTCATTTGCTATTAGCGGCATTAGGCGCGCCAAGACAGGAATATATCATAAGCAAATACAGGGAAGTTCTTCCTCATACTGTTATGATCGGAGTTGGCGGAAGTTTTGATGTTTGGGCAAAAAAAGTCAAAAGAGCGCCTGTCTTTTTCAGGATTTTTGGGCTGGAATGGCTATACAGATTAATCAAACAACCGTCAAGATTCAGCAGAATGTTTCCTGCTCTGCCTTTATTTATTATAAGAACTGTGATTTTAAAAGAAAAATAATAAAATATTTCAAATCTTGAACTTTCTTCATGGTGTGATACAATGATATTAATGTATTACAATAGGATAATAAAGTTATGGCAACTAATAAAAATATGATGTCTTTAAGGCTTCCTGAGGAAACGAAAACCAAATTAGAATTATTAGCTGATGCAACGGACAGGACTAAGTCTACTCTTGTCCTTGAAGCCATTGATAATTACTTGGATGTACAATCCTGGCAGATAGCGGCTATTCAGGAAGGAATAAAACAGCTTGATAATGGTGAATTTGTTGCATTTGAAGATGTAAAAGCTAAGTGGTTAAACAAGAAAGCAACTAATTAATGAAAATAATTTTATCACCATTAGCTAATCAGGATTTGGACGATATTGAATCATATATTTTTAAGGATAATCCAACAGCGGCAGTGGATGTAATTCTGACAATATTAACTAAAATAGAAACTGTAATTGCCACTAATCCCAGTATTGGCAAAAAAGGACGGATGTTGGGTACGAGAGAGTTTGTGTTAAGTGATTTACCTTATATAATTCCTTACAGGGTAAAAGATGGAGCTTTGGAAATACTGAGAATAATGCATACTTCAAGGGAATTTCCGGTAAAAACACATAAATAGCCTCTTTTGAGGCTATTTATGTGTTTTTACTGATTTTTTTATTTTTAACAAGAACGAGTGAACGTGTCTTTAATGTCATTATCCATTCTTGCCTGTAGTCTGCCCTGAAGAGCTTCTGTCCTTGCAATAGTTTTATCAACAGAAACTTTGTATTTGCCCAAATATTTTCCTTCTGCAAGTTTATTTGATAATTGAGATGCTTTTAATTCCATCATAAGGTTTTTGACTAAAGACATTTTCTACTCCTTTAAAGCTACAACTAGAACATCTTGATACTTGATTAATTATCGGTAAAACGTTCAGTAAAAATATCAGAAACGTTATAAGAATTAGGGCTGTGTTTTTTGACTGTATCCACTGTTACTTCATTCATTATATTGATTTCAGGTTTTTTTGTTGTTTTTATTATTTCTGCGTGTTTCACAGATCCCACTTTTTCGGGTGAAAACAGACCATATAAACCATCGACTTCATAAGTTTTTCGACCATCAAATGTTGATCCTTGTTTCTTGCCATCATAGATTTTTGTAGGAAACAAATGTTTATCATCGCAGGTATATTTAGCTTTGGATTCCCAAAATCTCTGTTTTGCATTTATAACCTTCCCTTTGCCGCAAACATCTTGTGCCATTTGTCCTGTAATTGAATAACCTGCCATAATCTTTTCCTCCTCTTTTTCTGTTAAATACTTACATTTTAAAATATGAATAATATAAATTAATTTTTAAAAGGGTTTAAATTCGATATACCATCCTTATTAATATGTTCACTTAAACATACTCCTTCTTTGTCACAGTACTTTATTTCAAAACCACCATTTTTAGGGGTTATAGAAGCTGAACTGTCATCTTCAAACTTTTGAGTATTACCTTTCCATTTAGGATCATTATATTCTCCACCATCTGATGACCATTTATTATCATTTTGGTGATTTATCGAAATATGACTACTTGGCGGCACATTAGAACTAAACATATCACGATAACAATGTATATTAGTTTTGCCATGAGGAGAAAATATTGTAGTTTCATACCATACATTATTTTTTACAACCTTACCAGATAAATCTTTCATATTTTCGAATGTAGTACAATATGTACCAGAGGCCGTTTTTTTACAACTGACTTCTGTGGTCTTTAATAAATATTCCATAAAAATTTTCCCTCTTTATCTCTTTCCTCTAAAATAATACTTTCCTAACACCTGTATTTATATAAAAACAAAGTGGGGGGGGGTGAGTTGCTTTTTTGTTACATAACTTTGCGTTTTTGTTTTAAGTCGGTATAATTAAGTTAAGAGAGTTAATCGTTATTGCGAGCAGGTACCCGCTTTTTTGATTAAATATCAAAAAAGAAGGGGAGTTTAGCCCGAAGCAATCCAATAAAAATGATAAATAAATTTTTGGATTGCCGCACTCCTTCGTTTTATCTCAGTCGCTCGCAATGACAGAAAAAGGTATTGATATGGAACAAACAAAAAAATTCAACGAAGAAGAACTGCAAGAATTAAAGTCTATCTCTAAAAATCTTAGAGAACGGGCTTTAACAATGGTCTACAAAGCTCAATCAGGACATGTCGGCGGCGCTTTATCGGCTATTGACTTACTTCTTATTCTTTACAAAAAAACAATGAAACTTGCTCCTGAATGGAAACAAGATAATGAATGGACCAAAAGAGACAGGTTTATTCTTTCAAAAGGACATGCGTCCGCCGCTTTATACAGTGTTTTATGCGAATTTGGCTATTTTTGTCCTTCTGAAACCGATAGTTTTAGACAGTTGGGCGCAAAATTACAGGGACATCCCAACAGTGAATACGTCCCCGGTGTTGAAGTTCCAACCGGTTCTCTCGGGCAGGGGCTTTCTATGGCGAATGGGATTGCTCTCTCTTTAAAACTTGATAAAAATCCCGCAAAAGTGTTTGTTCTTATGGGTGACGGCGAATTACAGGAAGGACAAATATGGGAAGCAGCCATGACTTCCAAACATTATAAGCTTGATAATCTCGTTGCAATCGTTGACAGAAACAGGCTTCAGATTGACGGCAACACCGAAGACGTTATGGGACTTGAACCTCTGGCGGATAAATGGAAAGCTTTCGGGTGGGAAGTCCTTGAAATAAACGGGCATGACTATCAGGAAATTTATGAAGCTTATCAAAAAGCTTCACTGTTGGGAAGCGAAAAAACTTCTCCTGTTGTGATAATTGCCAATACAGTTAAAGGCAAAGGCGTTTCCTTTATGGAAAATAATGCGGGCTGGCATGGCAAAGCCCCGAATGATGACGAATTTAACAAAGCAATTAACGAATTAAGAGGATTATAATAAAATATGATTACTGATAACAGAAAAATTAGTTCGCTTAGAGTAGCTTATGGTGAAGCCCTGGCAGAATTAGGAAAAGAAAATCCTGATATTGTAGTACTGGATTGTGATTTGTCAAAATCTACTCAGACAATAATTTTCAAAAACGCTTGTCCGGAAAGATTTTTTAATATGGGTATAGCGGAACAAGACGCTGTCAGCACTGCCGCGGGTTTTGCTTCAGCGGGAAAAATCCCTTTTATTAGCACTTTTGCGATATTTGCCTCGGGCAGGGCATGGGAGCAAGTAAGAAATTCCATTGCGTATCCAAAATTCAACGTGAAAGTCGTTGGAACTCACGGCGGATTAACAGTCGGCGAAGACGGCGCAAGCCATCAGGCGCTTGAAGATATTTGCCTGATGAGAGTAATGCCAAATATGACGGTTATAGCTCCCGCTGACAGTATTGAAGTAAGAGCAGCGGTAAAATTTGCCGCCGAATACAAAGGTCCTGTCTATCTAAGAATTCCAAGACCCAATCTTCCCGAATTACACGATGAAGCAGAATATAAATTTGACATGAAAGCCCATATTTTAAGAGAAGGAAAAGATTTAACAATTGCTTCATACGGAGAAACTGTTATTGAATGTTTAAAATGTGCTGAAATGCTCGAACAAAAAGGGATTTCTGCGGAAGTTATAAATGTTTCCACAATTAAACCTCTGGACGAAAAAACGATTCTTCAAAGCGCGCAAAAAACAGGCGTTGTTATGACCGTTGAAAATCATTCCATAATAGGCGGTCTTGGCGGTGCGGTATGCGAACTTTTATCCGAAACCCTTCCTATTCCAGTTAAAAGAATCGGTGTAAGAGATCAATTCGGACAAAGTGGAAAAGATACCGAATTAATGGCAAAATATGGATTAATAGCAGAAAAATTTATAGATGAAGCAATAAAATTAGTTGAATTTAAAAATAAATAAAGTTTTTGCTATAATATAATTTGCAATCAAAAAATGAACTGTCATTCTGATTAAGATTGCCGTGTCGGCACTGCGTCTACCCCCTTCTTTTTTGATAATTAATCAAAAAAGTGGGTCCTTCCTCTCAATGACAGAAGAATATAAGTCGAATATAGTTAGAAAAAATGATCAGATTTAGAAATGTAATAAAAACATATGGGGCGCAAAGAGCTCTGGATAGCATAAACCTGCATATCAAGGTAGGAGAATTTATTTTCCTTACCGGAACAAGTGGAGCAGGTAAGTCTACTATAATGCGCTTAATTTATAGGGAAGAAAAGCCGACCAGAGGGCAGGCTTTAATTGGCGGTGTAGACGTAGCCAAGCTTCCTGACAACAAAATTCCTTATTTAAGAAGACGTATGGGTATTGTTTTTCAGGATTTCAAATTATTGCCGCAGCAAAATGTCTTTGATAACGTTGCTTTTGTTATAAGAGCGCTCGGAATGAACAGCAGAGAAATAAATAAAAGGGTTTCAGGCGCGCTTAAAATAGTAGGACTTTTTGACAGGCTTGACGCTTATCCTTCTCAACTTTCCGGTGGAGAACAGCAAAGAGTAGGCATAGCAAGAGCTATAGTTAACGGCCCGCCTCTTTTGATAGCAGATGAACCGACAGGAAATCTCGATCCCCAAACCAGTATGGAAATTATGGAAATTCTTGAGCAGATTAACAAACGTGGAACTACTATTTTACTTGCTACTCATGACAAAGAAATGGTAAATCATTTCAAAAAAAGAGTTATCACTCTTGAAAACGGGAAAGTCGTAAGAGATATTCACGAGGGAACTTACGAACAATGAATCATTTTGATGCAGACATAAGAATAATTAAAAGAGTTATTGCAGAAACATTCAAGGGTATTGAAAGAACCCGCTGGATGAATCTTATAATAATAACCACTATGGCTGCGATTTTAAGTATTTTTGGCTGTTTATTCAGGACGAGTATTGCAATTTCAGATTTCGTAGAGCATCTGGGCGATTCTCTTGAAGTTTCTGTATATTTAAAACCGGGATACAGCATTGAAAAATCAAAAGCCGCGATTATAAAAATCGGCAATATTAAAGAAATAAAAGTGATCCCGAGGGAACAGGCATGGGAAAAAATTAAGCAGGAAATGGATGTGCCTGATATAAAAAATCCTTTGCCGGATACATTGCGGTTAAAGGTCAAAAATCAGGATGAAATTGAATATGTAATAAAAAAAGTTAAAAACATGCGCTCGGTAGAAAGCGTTCAATATGCCAGAGATATTGTGGAAAAAATTATTAAAATCGGCAATGTGACTAATATTGCGACACTTATTGTTCTTATTGTACTTGGCGGGTTGACATTATCGATTATTAATAATACTATTCATCTTGTCATTCAATCAAGAAGCGAAGAAATAGAAATAATGCGTATGATGGGCGTGGGAAACTGGTATATAAGAGCCCCTTATATACTTCAAGGAGCTTTTTACGGATTTTGCGGAGCGCTTATATCCATAATTCCCTTAAGAATTCTCGAAAATTATATTATTTCCATGTCTCAATTTTTTAATATGGCAGAACCTCTTGTTTTTACAAACGTAGTGGTTGTAGTTCTTATGTCCATGGGGATTTTTGTAGGCTCTCTCGGAAGTTTTATCTCCGTCAGAAAATATTTAAGAATTTAGATTAAATCAGCAAGCTTTTTATAAAGCTCTTTTTCCTCTGGTGTCGGATGTTCTGGAATTATAATTTTTATTTTTGCTGTATGGTCGCCAAAACCGCCTTCTTTTTTAGGAAGTCCGAGATTTTTGAGCCTTAAAGATTTTCCTGACTGAGTTCCGTGAGGAATAGTAACTTTTACTATTCCATGCAGGGTTTTAACTTCTGCCACAGTACCAAGTACGGCTTTAGGAGCAGGAATTTCAACATCGGAAGAAACATTTGTCCCATCTACAGTAAAATCAGGATGATGTTTATATTTAATTACAAAATAAAGGTTTCCTTTTTTGTCTGACGAAGAAACTTTTCCTTCTCCGACAAGACGAATTTTAGCACCTTCTTTTACGCCTTTTGGGATTTTCACGTTTAAAACTTTTGAAACAGAAGTCACTCCGCTGCCGCCGCATTTGTAGCACCTTGAACCGCGACCGCCGCATTCTGCGCATTTGTCCATATAGCTTATTTTAACGGCTTTAGTCCCTTCGCCCATCAAATCTTCAAGATCAATAGCCAAATCCTGGGTTATATCAAGATTTTCTTCGGACTGACGGGGTCTTTGAGCGTGAGTATGAGATTGTTGACGAGAACCGGCTGATTGTTGCGAAAAATCACCAAAAATTGACTCAAAAAACTCACTAAATCCGCCAAGTCCGCCCATATCCCCAAAATCATTGAATGTGCGAAATCCTCCAAACCCTCCTTCGCCAAAATTCATGTGAATATTTTCATATCCGGGCGGAGGAGTAAATTGAGAACCTTCCTGCCAGTTGCTGCCTAAACTGTCGTATCTTTGCTTTTTTTGAGGATCAGAAAGAACTTCATAGGCTTCGTTTATTTCTTTAAATTTTACAGTTGCATCGGCAGCTTTGTTTACATCAGGGTGATATTTTCGCGCCAACTTACGAAAAGCCGCTTTTATCTGCTTTTCATCCGCATCTTTCGATACACCAAGAACTTTATAATAATCTTTATATTTCATTTTTTTAAGCCTCTTATTTAATTTTGACGGTTAAAATTTAAGTATCTACTTATTTATTTTTTATTTTAAACAAAAAATAAATAAGTAGATACTTAAATTTTAACCGTCATTGCGAGGCTTGACTATACAATTCCTATCAAAGTATGAAAAAATTATTAATATATTCAACACCAGCGATAACTTGGCTTATAATAAAATCATGAGAAAATTTTTATTCTTTTTACTAACTTTAATATCTATTCTTACGTTTTCAAACTCTTCCTGTGAAGCCGAAAACCTGAGAATAAACTATGATTTGCTTTATAAAGACACCCCTGTTCTTGATTTTATGTACGAAGAAGGCATTGATCCCGAACAAGACAATGACTATAACCGATATGTAATCTCTCCTTACACATTAATAAGAATCACAGACACGCTAAAAAACAAAAAAATTCTATTAAAACCCGGTTATTATCTTGTAAAACCTGACAAACATGATGGCTATGAATTTCTTCTTTTTAAACAAAACGGAAAAGTTGCAGGCATTGTTCCTGTTTATCAAAAAGTTTTAATTAATCCCGCTCTGGTTTATAAAGAGCCAATAAAGCCAAAAACCCCTATTTACAAAGCAATACCTAAAAAAATATTCATTAAAATACCTAAAAAAGTAATTACACGACCTTTTAAAAAATTCTGGGAACAAAAAAGAATACTTGTACCAGCTAAATCAGCTCTTGAAAGCAAGGTTGTCGGAAATGGAAAATATCTTGAGATCTGGCTATATGTCGATACATATCTGTACAAAGTTTTATTTGAAATACAAAAATAAAAAATTAATTTTTTATTTAATATAGTATATTTTTTTCAAAACATCCTTTATTATTAAAACAAGAAAAGGAAAAATTTTTACTATTATTAAGAGTTGTCTGGAGTAGTTATGAAGTTAGATTTTATTAACAAAAAATCCCATTTTGTGGTGTCCTTGGCTATTTTAGGATTTTGTTTTTCTGTCAATAACGCTTCTTATGCAGAAACAATGCAGGACAGTAATTTAAGCACCAATTTAAACGTGCAAGAAAGTATTATTAATTCAACTGAAAATCAAACAGAGCAAGAAAATTTACTTGCTAACAAATCCGAGAAAGAAAGTACCCCTGCGGTAAACAAAACATCTGCAGAAACTCACGCTGATACAACAATGCCGGCGATTGACATCCAAGAAAATGATGAGACTGACAAAGAAAAAAACGTAGTTCCTGTACTTGATTTAAAAGGCGGAATTCAGACACATGAGGTTAAAAAAGAAACGCCGCTTGAAATATGGCTGCATGAAGACAAAGCTACCGGCGACTGGAACGGCCTTCGGACAAAGCTTGAAGAACATGGCGTTACTATTACCGGTTCTTACATGTCAAACATGTTCACAAAAGGACACAGCGGCGGGCTTTTGTACAAAAGAGGCACTTCTTATCAAGGACTTATAAATACTGCTGTGGAATTTGACACAGAAAAAATGCGCTTATATCCGGGCGGGAAACTGTTTGTGTTATTCCAGAATGCTCACGGAAAAGGCTTATCAGGTAAATATGTCGGCGATGCTTTTGTATTTAACAATGCTGATGCCGGGAAAAAAACCACCCAATTAAGCGAATACTGGTATGAACAAAGTTTATTTGATAACAAATTAAGATTTATAGTCGGAAAACAAGACGCAAATTGTGAATTTCAGGCTCTTGATACAGGTTTTGAATTTATAAATTCAGGTTTTAACTTTATGCCTAATTCTTCTCTCACCGCATATCCTGATGCCGCAATGGGTTTAGTAGCAGCTATACAACCCACCGAAAACACCTACATAAAATACGGGTTTTTTGACGGTCAGGGTGTAGGCAGCGAGAGCGGTTTTAACACTGTTTTCCACAAAAATGATACTTATAAACATTTTGGAGAAATTGGAATAACTCCTTCTATCAAAAGACATCCCGGAAAATACTTAATCGGAATGTGGCATAACACCGAAAACACAGACGAACTTTTAAGCGATGATGCTATTAATTCAGGTATTATAGCAGAAACTTTCCCGAGTAATCAGGGATTTTATGCGGAATTTGAACAAATGGTATTCAAAGAAAAACCTGACAGCGAGGATTCTCAAGGTTTAACCGTACTCGGACAATTTGGCTGGGCTCCGCCTAAAAAAACTGAAATGTCTAAATATTTTGGAACCGCAGTTGCCTACAAAGGCTTAATTCCAAACAGAAATGAAGATTTGTTTGGGGTCGGCATAAATTTTGCTAATTTCAGCAAAAGATTAGGGCATGTAAAAGGCGAAAGTGTTCTTGAAGTTTTTTATAAAATATGTTTAACCCCATGGTTATATATACAGCCTGATTTTCAATACATAAACAAGCCTTTTGAAGCTGATGACAGCGTTATTGTGTTTGGTATCAGAACAGGCATCGAGTTCTAAGCTAATGGATACTTATAATCTTACGCAAAGATTGTTTAAAAAATCTTCATAGCTAATCTTCAAGCCTTCTTTAAGAGAAATTTTTGACTTCCAGCCTAGCGCATTAAGCCTTGACACATCCAGAAGCTTCTTGGGAGTTCCGTCTGGTTTTGTCGTGTCAAATTCAAGTTTACCTTCAAAGCCAACTGTTTCTTTTATAAACTCCGCCAATTCCCTGATTGTAACGTCAGTTCCTGCTCCGATATTTATAAATTCACCGATTTCATTGGCATTCTTGTTTTCCATAAGATAAACACAAGCTTCTGCCAGGTCATCGCTGCACATAAACTCTCTCATAGGAGTCCCTGTTCCCCAAACAGTGACTTTTTCAAGATTTTTTTCTTTGGCTTCGTGGAATCGCCTCAAAAGCATCGGGATAACATGGGCATTTTCAGCGTGATAATTATCGTTTATGCCGTATAAATTACAGGGCATGGCGGAAATATAATTTGTCCCATACTGCCTGTTAAACGCGCTGCAAAGCTTAATTCCGGTAATTTTTGCCAGCGCGTAAGGCTCATTTGTCGGCTCTAACGCAGAAGTCAAAAGATATTCTTCTTTAAGCGGTTGAGGAGCAAGTTTAGGATAAATACAGCTCGAGCCGAGAAATAATAATTTCTCAACATTATTTTTATAAGACGCTTCAATAATATTATTTTGAATTTTCAGGTTATCAAGCAAAAAATCCACCGGATAAGTATTATTTGCATAAATTCCACCGACTTTTGCCGCGGCAAGAAAAACCCAGTCAGGCTTTTCTTCTTCAAAAAATCTAAAAACCTGTTCTGTATTCATTAAGTCAAGTTCTTCCCTTGTTTTTAGAATAAAATTTTTATATCCTTTTTTTTGTAATTGTCTTACAAGCGCACTTCCGACAAGCCCTTTATGCCCGGCTATAAATATTTTTTTATCCATGGGGTTTCCTTTTTCTCTGCTGTCATTGCGAGGAGGGCTAAAAGCCCGACGTGGCAATCTATTAAATAATAAAAGTTTTTATCCTTAAAAAGGATAGATTGCTTCGTTAGTTTAATTATCATATTTATAGGCGATTCATGCCTCGCAATGACAATTATAAGACAAAAAACAATAAATAAAAAACCTCTGTTTGAAAGGAAAAACAGAGGGATTCAATTCAACAAATTATATTTTTACATTATTTTCTTGGAATATTGTATTTCATATTCATAATAGCAACATGCGGATTTTTCTTTGATGAATTTCCAGAGAAAGATAATTCATTTGGCTTTCCGTCAAAATTCTTTTCTCTGTATAAGAACAAATCTGTTCCCGTCATTTCAATATCTACAAATTTGTCATTTTTATCATATTTCTTTAATAATTTTTTCCCTAAATAGTCAACAATTTTATAGGTTGAATCATCTTTATCGAGGGCGTTTTTATAGGTAGCTCCCACCTGTAAATTATTTAAAAGCCCCTGTTCTACTTTAGTGCCTTTAGCAGCTTTATAATCAAGCATTGTTTCCTGAGAAAGATCAATATGCTCAACAGAAACATTTTCTCCCTTTTTTAGACCTGCTTGTGCTCTGCTCGGTCCAAAACCTTTATTGTTCATAAGAATGAACATGTCTTTTTCATCGTTATATCTGTAAATCCCTGCAATTTCAGGATTTCGAGTGTCGAGAACAACTGTTGAACCATTAACGAGAGGAGATAATGCTTCTTCTTTTCTAAGATTCATTAATTTTGCAATATCGTTTTTCTGATTTTCAATTTTTTGAATATGATCAGAATTGCCTTGTTCAGCTCTATTATAGTGATTGAAGTTCCTGTTTTGAACATAAGTGTTTTTGTATTTGTTTTCAAAACCGGTTTCGCCGAGTTCATCACCCGCATATACTGTAGGATTACCGTTCACTGCAACCAAAAGCCCCATAGCGGCTCTGTATTTTTTAAGAGCAGGCGCTAACATTTCTTTAAGAGTGTCTTTTTCCAACTGTTTTATGGCTTTAGAATTAGAATCAGTATAATTAGAAGTTTCTTTTGAAATTAATTTTGCTTCGGTCAAGACATCTTTTATGTTGACATCATAAGGTCTTACACCAAAATATTCGCTGTCAATCTGTTTTTCAACAAGTTTATTATCTTTTTTCACGTGATATTTACCGCTTGAAAGATTATCAATTGCCTGATTTATATCTTTTTGAACTGATTCGGGAATTAAATTAGCTTTATAAGCCTTGCCAAATGAATCTTTCAAAGCATCTCCCATGGCTTTGCCTTTTCCTTCATTGAAGAAGGTATCGACATCAAGACCAAAAAGATGAGCCGCTCTTGGTTTGTCATGATTTCCCATGCTGTTATGAGCCTGATTAGCTGTATCTAAACTTCCGGCATGTAAATGACCCAAAGTACTATAATGCTCTCCAGGTTCCGCCCAGGCGCATAATGTATTTTTTATAACTTCACTTATATCACAATGATCATGCTTATCTTCTTCCGTAAAACTTCCAAATAATCTGTGTGGAAGACTATAAAAGAAATTATAATTTGTAGGTGTTGTAGCATTAGCTCCTTGAATAAGTTTCATGCTTGCTTCCTGCATGTCTGTGTATTTTTCTCTTTTTTCAGCAGGATTTGCCTGAACAAGTCCGCCTTCATCGGTAACTTCAAGGATTTCATAAGCTCTCGGATTGTATTTTCTTACACCTTCAGTAAATTTATTCCAGAATTTAATTCCTTTATCCCAGCTTGACTCAAAATCAGCTTTGCTTTCAAGGATTTCTTCAACGGGACAAACGTCTTTTGCAGCGTCAATACGCCATTCAAGACCGCCTTCCGCTTTATCGACGACTAATTTCGCAACTTTTACCGTGTTTCCGTCAAGCCCTTCAAGCCGTCCTGCAAGATGTTCCGCAAATTTTTGCTTATCTTCATTGCCAATCATACTTATGCCTGATTTAAGGCGGGAAATTAAAATTTCAGCTTCTTGTTGAGGATTTGCGGCATTTATATCAAGGCTTTGCGGTGAAACTTTCTTGAGAAGATTTTTGTCATACTCAAGAGCTTCTTTATTTTCGTAATTCGGGCTTAATTTTTCGTCTTTGAATAATTCGGGAGAATGCTTGCCGGCTTCCGTCAAAAGCCCTTGAGTAACGATAAATTTCGCTACGTCATTAGAGATAAGGCTGTATAATTCTTTTCCGTCTTTTGTAAGATTTCCTGTTTCGTCATCCAATAATTTAGTTTTAACTTTTCCTGTATTTTCAACTTCTTTTAAGATTTCAACAGCCGTTCTTGTCATTTGATCTGCAATTACATTGTCCATTTTTTGATAAACAGGTCTGAATTCTTCAGGAACAGCACCTGCATATTTTTTATCTTCTGATTTTGCTCTTTCTTTTGCAAAAATTTCGTAGCGTGATTTGCCTATCTGGGTTTCAGAAGAAGCAAGCTTTTTAAGGAATGGACTTCCAAGGATTCCGCTCATGCCTGAACTGAATTCTACAGCATCAAGAGGATATGACATAAGCCCATCTGTAATATTTTGAGGAGCAGGAGCGGTTTTTAAGCTGTAAGAACCGTTAAGTAAATTCTTGATTTGACTTTCAGTTACTTTAAGCCCAGCCTGAGGAAGTTCTCCATTTTTAACTTGATCCTGAATTTTTTCTGCATAACCTTTAGCGTCTTTAACTCCTGTAAGTTGTTTTGCGGTGTGAGATTGAAGTGTTTTTGCAACTTCATTTGTCCAGAATTCGCCAACCTGAACAATATTATCCTGAACCTGATTTATTGATTGTTCTACTTTTTTTATTTTTTCTTCAGCGTCTTTGCCATAATTGAATTTTATTTCTTTTTTCTCTTGCTCTGTAAGCATAAAACGGAGCTTGGAAATGTCTTTGTTTCCTACCCATAAAGTAGTTCCGCCATCGCTGTCAGATGGCGCAGCCGCAAAATTTGTCCATTCTGTAAGAAAATTACGGAGCGGAAGCTGTTCTTTTGTTTCTTTTTTGGCTTCTTCCCAATTTTTAAACTTTTGTCCAACTTCTTTAGGGTTAATTTCAAATCTATAAGGGACTATAGAATCCATATAATCGTTTACTTCGTTGTGGTCTTTGGAATTTTTGTTGTCATAATTTCTTATAACTTCATCATTATTGACCTGCTCTTTAGAAGCAAGTCTTTTATCATAAACCTGAACGTAAGACGGTTTTTTATTGTCGTAATTATTATTTTTTTCTACTGTTTCGCTGCCATCTTCATTCAACAAAACTTTGTATTCAGCGTTTACAAGCCTAATTCCAAGATTTGCATTTTTAACATCTTCTTTCTTGGAAAGAATACCGAATTTAAATGGTTTATCAGGAAAACTAAAAGTATTTAACCAATCGATATAAGGTGATTGGGTGCCCCATTTGCTTATGTGTTCTGTATGGATGCCTTCAAGTCCTTCATTAACAAAAGCGCCATCAGCTATCCAGCCCATACCGCGTTTAAATAATTCTGTGTTCATTTTTTTGAATTTGGAAATATCGCCGAGTCCATCTGTTATTTGATACGGGTTGGTAGTCCAATAGCCATGACTAGAAAGATTGTCCTGTCCGAAAATCGGTGTACTTAAAATCCTTTTTACACCGAATTTGTCCATATAATCAATTTTTTCTGTTATACCGTGAATATTTCCGCCCAGTTTATTAAAGTGAGTTCTTCTGGCATCATAAATAGCGGGATTTTCTTTCTCTGTTTTCTTAGAAATCATTAAATCAGGCATAATATGATACATTGATCTTGCTTCTTCAAGGATAGGTCTGCTTGGAGGTGTAGCGATATTCCACTGCCTATCAGGGGTTAGAAGTGTTGAATCAAGATAATCTTTGCCATTTATTTTAAATTTATAACCTAATGCTATATTTGCAAGCTCTTTAGGGTTATCATTCAATCCATGCAATTCAAAATGACGATCTATATAGTTTTCGCCAGATTTAAATTCAAATTCTTTAACATCTGTCTTGTTTTTATTTCCTAAAATCTGATAATTTCCGTTATCGTCTTTTATAAGCGTAACAATTTGTACAGAAGCTTTATCGCCATCTTTTAAAGCTGGCAAATAAAACCTGTAAAGATCGTCACCGTTGTCATTCTGAATAACTTTATGACCGGTAAAGCTTACACTCGGCTTGTTTTTGTTATTAATGTTGTTATTATTTAAGTTCTTTTCATTAAAGCTATCTTGAACTTTCAACATTCCAACCTGTTCCCTTTTTGAGTCTACAAATATCGCTACATGTTTATAAAGTCGGAAAAGTTAGAAAAATGAACTTTTTAAGGAGGTTTTTAAGAAAAAATTTACATTTTTTAACAGAAAAAAAGGAGAGATTGATATCAATCTCTCACAGCTATTAAAATAATTTTCTTATTATAAATTTTGTTTATAAACTTCTTTTGCGTCTTTTTCAATATTAGGGGTATTAATTTCAAACAGATGGAATCTTGCAGGTCCTAAATTAACTTCGACAGCATTTTTTCTTGCCGAATATCCGCTAAGAATTCCATAAGATGTACATAAATCTTTAAGATCTTCCATTGGTTTTAATCCGGGAATTTTAATTTTGCCGATCTGTTTTGAATTTACGTCTTTATTTGCAACTGCAAGAAGCGTTTTACCATTGTAATGTCTTGCATAAGCAATAATTTTGTCGTCTTTGTTGTTTTCAACTTCTAAAGGAATGTAAGAACCTTTTGTGATTACATCAACGTAATTATTTCTAATTTCTGCCATTTTAGACATATAATCGCCTATTTCAGGATTTTCTCCACCGGGTTTTCTTGAAAGATTAAATATGTCTACCCACTGAGGATTTACGTGTCTTACATTATTGTCGGTCATTGATTTTTCAGCAATTGTATTTTTATAAGAATAAATATATCTGTCGCCGGACTCAAATCCTGTTACATAATAAGGATTTGTCATGGGAAGAGTCATTTGAATTCCTGTTGTCATATTGCAGTAAGGAACTCCACCGTTTGACATCGGACTGTTATCATCGTGTGTTGCAAATGAACCTATTAATGATTTACCGGGTTCAAATTCTTTGGACATTTCAAGATTTTCTTTCATGTAAGCATGAAAATCTTTTGCTTTTTCCATATGAGGGAAAATATGATATTGTCCGTAGAATGAATCAAAACCGACTTTTAACAAGTCTTTTGGTCTGTCATAAGGCATGTTCATCATTGGAGAAGCGTCTTCATAGACGTAGCTTTCCGCGAGAAACGCAAAATCAGGGTCTTTCTTTCTTGCATACGGAATAAGCTCGTCCCAGAATTCAACGGGTTTTGCTCTGCCAACATCTGCTCTAACGCCGTCTGCGCCTATTTCCTGAATAAGATCTATCCATTTTTTATGCTCATCAACAAGCGCTTTGTTTAAAATTCTCTTGTCTTCATCAGCCCAAGGCTCCATCATTCTGATATCCTGCCATCCCTGAGGAACTTTCGGGAATCCTTTTGAATCAATAGCGACAAGTTCCGGTCTTTTTTCATACATATCAACAGAAACGCAGCTTGGAAGGTCAATCATTACACTAATACCGCGTTTATGGCATTGTCTGATGAATTCTTTCGCCTGTTCTTTTACATCTCTCGGGTCATTTTTATCACGGAGAATAGGATCAAGCGCCAATAAATCTTCAGGCGCATAAACAGAACCTGCTGTTCCTAAAGCCTGTTTTTTCCCTGGGGCATGAATTGGGAGCATGTGAATTGTATTTATACCATATTTTTTTAATTCATCAAGTCTTTCAATATCATTAAGGAAATTTCCTGTTTCTTCACCTTTATCAAGGTCAATTAAACCGTCGCCATTTTTGTCTTTAGCGTTGAAAGTTCTAGGAATCATTGCATATATGACAGCTTTATTGTCTTTAAATATTTGTCTTAAATCGTTTTTCCAATCTACATTTTCTGATGTTTGCGGTGCTTGAACAGGTTTAACAGAACTTACAGCATTTGTGGAATTTGCTTCAATAAGTTGTTCGAGCAAACTTTTCTGAACAACAGGATTGCTTACAGGCGCATTTGCAGGAGCGTTAAGCTGATAAAAAGCCTGTTGCTGCATTACAGGAATATACTGGTAGTTAACTGGCTGATAAGCAGGTCTTAGCTGTTGTTGGATGTAAGGATTAGCAACAGGCACAGCAAAATGCGTCTGCGGCTGAGTTGGCATGCCGGCAGCTGGAATAGCATTTTGGTTATACATGTTATTTACATCCATTAATTGCTTCCTTTTTCTATGTACACGTCAGAATTGTAATTGTTTTTCTTTCCGAACCGGGAAATTGCCAGTAAACTTATGCCTGTAACAGGTATTGCCACGAATAATACTCTCTTAAGCCAAGTATTTTTGATTCCTTGTGCTGTAGCGGCATCTCTTATGAAATCATTAAATGATTTTCCGACTCTTACAGCCCAATCACTTCTGTTTGTTGTTGCATTACCAATAAAATTTCTGGTAGCGCCGTCAATTTGACTTAAAGGAGCTTTAATTCCTCGATGGAATCTACTAATTTTAACTCTTGAAACTTTATCTTCGCTTAAAATATTTTTAATGTGAGAAAATGCTTTATTAATAAATTGTTTAAACTGTTCCGCTGTTTTTATTCCGCGATGTTCGCCTTTGTTTGACCAGAAGTCAATTCCAAAACCGCTAATTAACTCTTTTATAACTTCTTTAGAGGTTTTTGGATCTTTTATTTTGTCAAGAATTAGTAATGGTCTATAGAAAGAACTTTTTGTGTTCATTACTTTGTTTTGAACGCTTGTTTTTTCATGAGCAACTGCTTCTTTTACCGCAGTTTCAAGATATTTAAAGCCTTTAGCCTGTTTTCCGCTTGCAGCTTCTATTTGGGACAATGATGCTGCTAATTTTTCAGCGGCTTTAGATTCTTTTCCTATAACTTTTTCAGCTATTTTAGCTATTTTTTCTGCAATTGCATTGAATTTTTCTTCATTTCCCGGTTTTGCAAGCTCTTTAAGATGCTGTTCAATATATTCAGGAGCTTTAATAGGATCGCCTGCAATAAGTTTTCTTGTCTTTTTGTCTATTCCGAGGGCTTTTAAGATTTCTCTAGGAGCGCTATCCCAATTATTAGCGGTTTGAGAATCAGCTACGTTTGCAATTGTTGCTTTTGCGTATTGATCAGCAATATTTTTTCTTGCCACAAAATCATGAGCAGCTTTGAATAGATTTTGTAGTTTTTCGCCTGCAACTTCAATTTTGGAGTGTTTTTTAAGTTCTTTTTGTAATTGTTTTTGTACTGTAGTATAAATTTTGTTTCTTGTTTCTTTTTGTAATCCTTCTACGGAAAGAAGTTGTTCTCCTAAAGTTGTTTTAACAAGTTGTTTTAGACCAATTCTTCCTTCTCTGTTTAATTCTCCTGCTGTTTCTAACAATCCGTTAAATTGTTTCTGATCTATAGATTGTATAGCTTTTTTTACAGCTTCAAAATGTTCTGGTGATCCGCCTACTAAAGCTTTTAATGCATCATCGCCAAGTGAAATCGAGCCATGTAAAGCTTTTGATACAGCAGCATCAGCTTTAACTATAAGTTTTGAAGTGCCGACTAATTCTTTCATTTCTCTGGATACGCCATCACTAATGCCGGTTCCGCCGAATACGCCGTTAAATAAACTTCTTAACTGTCTTGCTTCATTAACGTCAAGTTGAGAGGTTTTGCCTGTTCCAATAATTTTGCTTAACTGTTCCAAGCCTTTTTCACTGCCTGACATCAATTCGGTTTCGGAAAGTTTTGCAAGTCCTTTTTCTGCTTTATTTAATTGATATCTTTCTATTGCTTTACTTACAGGGTTTTCAAGAGTATTGCAAATAAGAGCTGTAGCAATAGGAGTTGCAAAGCCCGCAGTAAGCATCATTAAAGTATTGCCTTGAGTAGCAACCTGTTTAGCTTTTTCTTTTATGGCATCTTTTCTGTTTTCTATATTTTGAGGAACTCCGAGTTTGTCGCCCATTTTATAGAGGTCTTTATCCTTGTATAAATCCCATGTAATGTACTGGGCATCTTCAAAAAATCCTTTTCTTCTTCCATAAGAATCGACATATTGTTGATTTATGTCTACGCCTTTGGTAGCCTTAATTGCAGTGCCAAGGAATTTAGGCCATAAAGACATGGAAGCAAACCATGTTGCAAAACCAACAAACTCCATCATTTTAGCTTTAGGGTTTTTAGCAGTTGAAGCAAGGGCTGCAGCTATGCCCAAACTTCCGAGGAATCTTGCGCCATCGTTAATTCTTCCGACTGTATAATCAGTTCCTTTTCCATTCATTGCATTTACAAAATAAACGCCTGTTTTTGCAAGACCTGTAACGCTACTACCCGCAGATTGAAGCGCGTTTTCTTTTACAATATATCCTTTAGGGATTTCGGGTTTAACATTAGTATTTAAAATACCTTCTTTTTTTCCACCTTGAGCGACAGGCACATTAGCTTCCTGTTGTCTTGAGTTTATGAAGTTTTGGATGTAAGGATTTGCCATTTACCTTCCCTGACTGTCTTCTCTAACTAACTATCTTTTTCTGTCGCTCTTTATAATTAACTTTTTTGCTTTTTCTTTAATCCCGGGATATATTCTGAAATATCAACGAATCTGTTATGTTTTTCTGAAGTTAGTTGTAAAATCCTTAGATTTGCAAGTACCGGAGCTATTGCTGATGTAAGGATTATAGCTTTACCGAGCTTATTATTATTCCAGAGTGCTTTAAAACTTTCTTTCATAGGAGTTAAAAGGTTTCCTTTTATGATTTCTCCTGCTATAGAAGCTCTTTGTTTTACTAATAGATCTGATTTAGTACTAAAAATATTTTTAATATTTTTTCCGAGGTTTTTTCCAATGTTGCCCCAGGCATCCTGTGCGGCAAGCGCTACACCAAGCGCTACAAAAGGAGCTGCTAACATATATTTGAAAGCTGTTGAAGAGATAATAAGCTTTTTAATAGAGCCTTTTAATGTTGCATCGGTATCCTGAACATTTTTATCAATTCCAAACTTGTTCGCCAATTTATCAAATTGTTCATTTACAGCTTTTCCGTTGTCTTTGGTTTCATCGCCGGACATCAAATCAAATCTGGTAAAATCAACGCTTTCAGGGACTTTGTGGTATTCGATTTTCTTGGGAGAATAGCCTGTCGTGGAAGTAGCTCTGCAATCAACCACGTTTTCGTAAGGGTGGTTTAAGTCCACGCCTCTAAAGAATTTTACAGGAATATCAATAACTTTCTTGGCGAGTTCCGCGCCTAAATAATACAAGCCTACGCCTACGGCGATTTGTTTAGCTCTCTTAAGAGCAGAAGCAGCAGCTTGAGGATTATTTGTAGTTTTACCAAACGCAAAAACAGCAGCCAATACAGGTCCGCCTATAAAATAAGGAATATTTCCAAGACTTAAATACTCATAAAAATTTGCGTTGGGATCGCCCTTTAACCCTCTATACGCATATTCAGGAAGTTTTGCAGCTTTTTTAAGTTCAACTTTTAATTTTGTTATGGTATCATTTGGCAGCATTCTTGATTTAAGCTTCTTTTCGCCTGTATTATCTGTTGGCGCTTTAACATAAGACACTTCTGATTTTTTTGCAGCTGTATCAGAATTACAAACAGTTGTATCCGTAAGAGGAGCCTTATTTTGGTTGCTAACCTCATTTACGGATATGTTTGTGTTTACTGAAGTAAATTTCTTAAACACTTCGAAACTGCTAATATTATTTCCCATGTAATCCCTCTAAAAAGACATAGCTGCATGTATATAAACAGTTGAAAACCCAAAAACATGCTAAATTTTTTCCTCTTTTTTTACAATAATTTACAATAATTTATTTATGTAAAAAACATGTTATATTTATTTTGCAGATTTGCGAAAAATAGCAGGATTATTAATAAAAATGAAAATAGCAATTTTAAATTTTATACATTGCCAAAATCCGGAAATTTTAATAAGAATAAGTGTTTCTCTTCTTTTAGGTCTTGTTATAGGACTTGAAAGAGAAATGACCAATAAAACCGCCGGATTAAGAACCCACATACTTATTTGTCTGGGTTCTACAGTCTTCACAATACTTTCACTGAATGGTTTTACAACAGAAACCATTCACAATGGAGTTATAATACAAAATGATCCCGCTCGTATAGCCGCTCAAATACTTACAGGTATAGGTTTTATAGGCGGTGGCGCTGTACTTCACTACGGAGTTAATGTTTATGGATTGACAACTGCCGCTACTATCTGGATTACAGCAAGTATAGGCATGGCTGTCGGAGTCGGTTCTTATGATCTGGCAATAATCACAACATTACTCACTTTTGTTGTCCTTGTTGTAATAAGAAAATTTGAAAGCGGCTTTCTTGCCCAGCATATAAACAAAGGCGCTACAATAAGAGCTTCCGTTGTATGTTCAAAGGAAAACATGTCAGAAATTCAGGACTGGTTTTTCAAAGAATTTAAAAATATTGAAGAAGTTGATGCTGACAGAATATTAAGCAAAAAAAACCAGGTTAAGTTAACTTATATAATTAATGTGGTTGATAAAAATCCTGTTAATACAGTACACAGAAAGTTGCTTGAGCTGGAAAATATAGAATCCCTTGCTTTAAAACAAATTATTAAATAATTTTTATGCATGCCATCTTATAAAGGTCTTCTTCTGGAATTAATAACCTGTTTAAACTCTTCATCTTCATGATAAGGAGTAAAACATTTATCAATTAAAGCCATATCTTTAATTATAGGGTTAAACTGAATAGCAATACTTAATTCTTTCAACGATTTATCTTTGTCGCCCATATCCGCATAAGTGCATGCTCTCTTATAAATCAAAAGCACGTCCACAGAATTACTTTCAAGCGCATTGTTAAAGTACTTCATTGCTTCTTCAGCCTGCCCTAAAATAAGATATAAATCTCCCATTTTATACTTGAGAATAACATCATCAGGATTCAGGTCAAAAGCTCTTTTATAAAGCGTTAATGCAATGTCAAACTGGCTTGTCTTTTTAAAACATTCTGCCATATATTCATAAGCTTTGCCTTCTTTTGGATTTAATTCGATTGCTTTCTGGAAATGTTTAACAGCTTCTTTTATGTTGCCGATTTCATAATAAAGAATCCCCAGATCAAAAAGACAAAAATAGTCATCAGGGTTCATTTTAAGAGATTTATTATAACTTTCAATCGCTTGTTCAAATTTTTCCATTCTGCTGTAAGCTACGCCTTTATTGTAATTAGCAAGAGCAAGACTGGGTTCTTTTTCTAACGCTTTATCATAACTTTCAATAGCTTCTTCATATTCCTGAATATCAAGAAGAAAATTTGCATAATTATAAAGGATTTCATAACTTTCGGTATCTGTTTCCACAGCTCTTAAATAATATTCTTTTGCTGATTTCAGGTGATTTCTTGCCGCTTCAATTTTAGCAATATTTACCCAGGCAAAAGATGCCAGCTCCGGACACTCAATAACTTTTTCATAAGCTTCTTTAGCTCTTTCAAAATCGCCTACTTTTTGATAAAGTTCTCCGATTTCAAGATAATTTAAGAAAGGTTGTATATCACCCAATGTTTTAGCTCCCTTATTTC